>Ga0172378_10002092_pt1 | contig 18617 bp, 10 predicted proteins | sample GrowelOW332metaG_FD_119755 | JGI IMG/M metagenome (GOLD analysis project Ga0172378, IMG submission 119755) | Groundwater microbial communities from an aquifer near a municipal landfill in Southern Ontario, Canada - Pumphouse #3_1 metaG | ecosystem: Environmental > Aquatic > Deep subsurface >... | reverse complement strand
TCCTCGGTAGCTCAGTTGGTAGAGCGGGTGGCTGTTAACCACCTTGTCGGCGGTTCGAATCCGTCCCGAGGAGCCAGATTTTAGGGAAAAGACTCATTTCATGGGTCTTTTCTTGTTTCTGCAGTTTATATAGTTTTTCACATATTGTCGGGGCGTAGCGCAGCCTGGTTAGCGCGCCTGCCTTGGGAGCAGGAGGCCGGGCGTTCGAATCGCCCCGCCCCGACCATTGATTTTAAGCACTTACAGCTTTTTGCTGTAGGTGCTTTTTTTTTGTTTTGAGGGTGTGAAAAAGGAGCTTATTTGTGGAAGACTGGAAAGGTCTGCTGGGAGCATCTGTTGCCGGGTGTTATCTTGTGGTAGGCTGATGACATCCCTTTGGGAAAGTTTTCGCCTAACTTGGAGATTCTCTGCCTGTTCTCAGGAAGAAGTGGTAAATTCGAAGCAAAATCTGACAGCCAGCTCTACCTGTTTTTGCAAAGGCCAACAGGCTGGTTTCAATTCTCTGTTTGAAATTATTCAAGAAACACATATTCGAAACCTGTCCGCAGCATATTGGCGATAGCAAAAAGAGAGCGCAACGAATGAAGAGAAGGAATGAAGAATAAAAGATATAGCATGTCGTTTACAACAGGGAGTCTCTTCTACAAAGAGTCGCTAATATTAGCGACTCTTTATCTTGAAAGTAACGATTGGAAAGTCGTTCGAGAAAAGGTGGTATCCGGAAACGTGTTGCAGGCGAGAACTCTTAATACCTTACAGCGAGTTTGCCGAGAAATTATATCTCGTTTGAAAACGCTTAGTGCCCATGAGCTCGCTTTGCTTATAAACACGAATCCTCTCGATCAAGGGTACTTGCTATGGCTGGCTCTTTGTCGCCGTTACGAGTTTCTTGCTGATTTCGCGGTCGAAGTTCTTCGGGAGAGGTTCATCAGCCTGAAGACTGATCTTCACATTGAGGATTATGAAATATTCTTTAACAGAAAATCAGAATGGCATCCTGAACTCAATGAGATACGACCTGCAACCAGGAAGAAGCTTCGTCAGGTATTGTTCAAAATTCTCAGAGAGGTCGATCTCCTGGGGAGTGACAATACAATCAAGGCTGCTCTATTGAGCCCCAGGCTTGCAGAGATAATAGTTTCCGGAAATTGCCAGGAGATACAACTTTTCCCAATTTTTGATGTGAGTTTAAGGAGTGATGAAGTTGGAAAATGATATTAATATCGAGTCTATACCGGAGAGGTTTGATCATCTGTCCAGGGTAATTTCCGGGCAGCGATTCCTCAAGATGCAGAGTCTGGGAAAGGAGGTCCCTTTTTTTATTTGCCCATACAAGCCGCAAGAGTCGGTGGAAATGGCGAGACTCCAACGCCAGCTCGTCAATCGACTTGAACAGGATGGCGTCAGGGTCCTTGAGATAAATCTCTATGATCTTTCAATAGAAATTCTCAAGGAAAGGGGGATTTTACAGCAAGTTCTTGAGATGGAATCTTCTGTAAGTAAGAATGAGTTCAAAGAGCTGTTACAGGGAGTGCTGGACCCCGAAACCAACCTTGTTCCTGCCATTGCGGCAAAGCTTTCAACTACTGATTTTGATGTACTCTTCCTGTCTGGAATAGGGAAGGTCTTTCCCTATATTCGTTCGCACAACGTGCTCAACAATCTGCAGAGTACGGCAAAAGACAAGCCCACCGTAATGTTTTTCCCGGGGGCTTATACCCATTCTCTTGAATCCGGAGCCTCGCTTGACTTGTTCGGCAGACTCCATGATGATAAATACTATCGTGCATTCAATATATTTCACTGTGAAGCGTAGTTAAAGGAAACGGAAGGAAACATGATGAATCTGCAAACGATTTTCAAGAAACCTGTTGATCGCCGAATCGAAGGGGTCATCAAGGCAGATGATGAAGCAAGTCTTCGCCTTGAAATTGAAGAATATGTGTTGACCAATGAAATCGAGAAACGCATGGAATCTTTTCTCGAGGCTTATAATAATTACGAAGGCGCAAATGGTGTCTGGGTCTCAGGTTTCTTCGGTTCAGGGAAATCTCATCTGCTGAAAATGCTGGCACTTCTCCTTGAAGATCGCCAGATAGATGGCATCTCCGCACTTGAGTTGTTTCTGCCAAAATGTGGTGACAATGAGATCCTGCGGGGGGATCTCAAAAGAGCTGTTTCCATTCCGTCTAAAAGCATCCTTTTTAATATAGATCAGAAAGCTGATGTTATCAGCAAAACGGAGATTGACGCGCTCCTTGCTGTTTTCGTTAAGGTTTTTGATGAAATGTGCGGATACTACGGCAAACACGGACATATCGCCCAGTTTGAGCGTGATCTCGAGAGTCGAGCACTTTATGAAAACTTTAAACAGGCCTATGAGTCTGAGGCCGGGCGGCCGTGGCAGAAAGGGCGTGAGCAAGCCTTACTTGAAGGCAAAAATATTGCAAAAGCCTACGCACAGGTGACGGGTGAAGATGAATCATTGGCAATGGGTATTCTGGATAAATACAGAAGTCAGTATCGCGTATCCATAGAAGATTTTGCAGAGCAGGTGCAGGCTTTTCTCAATCGACAACCTCCAGAATTTCGCCTGAATTTCTTCATTGATGAGGTTGGTCAGTATATTGCTGAAAATGTTAAACTGATGACCAACCTGCAAACCATTGCGGAGAGTCTGGCCACCAAAAGCCGAGGCCGCGCATGGATAATCGTGACATCTCAGAATGACATGGGAGCGGTCCTGGGTGAGATGAACAAGCAGCAAAGCAATGATTTTTCAAAGATCATGGCACGTTTTAAAAACAAGATGCTGCTTACCAGTACCAATGTCTCTGAGGTCATTCAAAAAAGGCTGTTATCAAAAACAGAGGAAGGTGCAGAGACCCTCTCCGATCTTTACGCCCGCCAATCAAATAACTTTGGCACGCTCTTCAGCTTCTCCGACGGATCGAGAGATTATAAAAGCTTTAGAGACCGTGATGAATTTATTAGAAGTTACCCTTTTATCCCTTATCAGATGGAATTGTTTCAATCAGCCATAGAGAATCTCTCCCGCCATAATGCCTTTGAAGGAAAGCACAGTTCCGTTGGAGAAAGGTCGATGCTTGGTGTTTTCCAACAGGTGGCTATCCAGATCAAAAACTATCAGGTTGGCCAGCTTGCCTCTTTTGATCTGATGTTTGAAGGTATTCAGACAGCCTTGAAATCACAAACCCAGAAATCGATCCTTGCAGCTGAGCGTCAGCTGGGCAACGTTTTTGCCCTGCGAGTACTCAAAGCTCTTTTTCTGGTGAAATATGTAAAAGAATTTAAACCAACGCTCAGGAATGTATGTGTGTTGATGCTTGAGCGCTTCAACGAGGATTTACCCCGCCTCCGCAAAAATGTTGAAGAAGCGTTGAACGTGCTGGAAAATCAGACATATATTCAGCGCAACGGTGACCTCTTTGAGTACCTCACCGATGAAGAAAAAGATGTTGAAGAGGAAATCAAGAACACCGAGGTCGATGCTTCTGATATTGCCACCGAGCTTGAAAAAATTGTTTTTGACAACATCTTGAAGAGCAAAAAAATTCGCTATGAGGATAACGGTCAGGATTACAGCTATTCGAGAAAACTTGATGACCTGCTTTATGGCAGGGAGCAGGAATTAGCAATACATGTCATTTCGCCCTTCTATGAACATGTTGACAAAGAGGACATGCACAGAACAGAAAGCGTCTTTCACCACGAGTTACGGGTCGTGATGTCAGCCGATGATCGTCTGGTGCGCGATCTCCTCATGTACAAGCGGACAGAAAAATACATCCGTCAGAACATCTCAATCACCCAGCAGGAAGCGGTGAAACGTATCCTTAACGATAAAGGTTCCCAAAACCGTGAGCGATATACAGAGCTGCAACTGCGGGTTAAAATGCTCATGGGCAAGGCCAGAATGTTTGTCTCTGGCAACGAGATCGACTCAGGCTCTGAAGATGCCCAGACTCGAATTGTTCAAGGGTTTCATCAACTTATCACCCAGACCTATCCCAACCTTCGCATGCTGCGGGGCATAAGCTACAGCGAAAAGGATCTTGCAAAGCACCTCAAAGAGGCAAAGCAGGGGTTGTTAAGCGATGATGTCACCTCCTTGCCGGAATCAGAGCAGGACCTGCTCGCCTTTATCCAGAGCAACAACCGGGGCGGAGTGCGGACAACAATAAAGAGTGTTCTCGAAAAATTTGAGCACAAGCCTTATGGCTGGTACTACGCTGCCATTCTCTGCACGATTGCCAGGTTATGTGGTCGAGGTAAAGTTGAGATGCGTGCTGATGGCAACCTGCTCGAAAATGACATATTGGAAACTGCGCTGCGAAATTCCCACGGCCATGGCAATGTTGTTTTGGAACCACAGGTTGCCTTCACCGCCTCCCAGATACGTGCTCTTAAAGCATTTTATGAAGATTTTTTTGATACACCGCCTCGTGCTGGTGAGGCAAAACCGCTTGCCAGGGAAACAGATGCAGCTCTGCAGGAACTGATACAGCAACTTCACGTGCTGACAGCCCAAAAGTCACAGTATCCATTTCTGAATGCACTTACCCCAACGCTTGAAGCGCTGGGTGAGATCACCGGCAAGCCCTATACCTGGTATCTCACTGAGCTTGCCCAGCAGGAAGATCTGCTGCTCGATTTGAAGACAGGTGTCATTGATCCCATTCGTAAATTTATGAATGGGCCGCAAAAGGATATTTTTGATAAAGCCCAAAAGTTTGCCAGGGATCAAGAGGCCAATTTTTCCTGCCTGGAAGAGCGGGCTGCAAGTGACCACTTAGAGACACAAGAGGATATTTCGGATGAGGGCTGGAAGGAGACCCCTGCTTCCCTTCTGCGCGCCCTGACTGACCCCGAGTGTTTCAAGAACAACAAAATGCAGCAGTTAAAGGTTCTGGTTGATAATCTGGAAACCAGGGTGGACGCACGAGTCGCAGCCGAAAAGGAGAGTGCTGGCAAAACAATCACGCAGTTACAGCAACGTCTTTGTGCGATGGAAGAATTTTCCGCCCTTACAAAGGACCAGCAAGAGCAGATATGCAAACCCTTTACAGAGTGTGCCGCAAACATTGAACGTCAGAAGCTGATTGCCGTTATCCGTGATAACCTGCGCCGTTTTGAGGAAAACGAGTATCAGCGACAACTCTCGCAGATGACACTCTGGGCCCAGCCAGTTCCTCCACCTGAGAAAGAGCCTCAAACCGCCGACGGGGCTCAACGAGGAGGGACGCCACCCTCATCCCCCAGACCTTCTCCCAAACCCAAAAAAACCATTGAGTATGTACCAGGCCGTTCTGTGCGAGTCTCTTTTAACAAAGCCTGGCTTGTCGACGAGACCGATGTGGATCGCTACCTGCAGGCCATGCGCGCGGCATTGCTGGAAGAAATCCACAAAGGGAAAAGGATTCAAGTTTAAACATGATGAAAAGACAGGCGTTCACACGATACCCGGTGAAAGCGTGGAATTCTGGTTCGCATGGAACTTCAGGAACCACTCGGATATGCCAAATGGGAACGCTTTAGCGACGCCATCCAGCGAGCGATTACCTCTTGCGCAACGACAGGTTACAATCCGGAGGACCATTTTCGTGGTGTCACGAAAAAGGTCAAGTTGGGCAGCGGGGCTGAGCGCGTCACCCTCACCCAGGTATTCTCCCTGGCCCGAGAAGCATATTGAGTATGTGCTCTGCCGTTCTGTACAAGTTTCTTTTAAAAACCCTGGCTTGCCGACGAGATTGATGTGGATCGCTACCTGAAATCCATGCGCGAGGCATTGCTGGAAGAAATACACAAAGGGAAAAGGCTTCAAATATGATCACTCGAGTGGATCTAAAAAACTTTTGTAAGTTTAAAGAATTGTCCATTGAGCTTTCTCCAAGAATTAACGTAATTATAGGAGAAAACAGTTGTGGAAAAACACAATTATTAAAGGCCGCATATGCATTGACGAGTACGGCTGAAGAACTCAGTGGAAAAAAAACTGTTTTGAAGAAAGATGTTCAAAAAATTCTTACCGAGAAATTGACAGGGATTTACAAGCTGGATGAAGATCGTATTGGAGCATTGACGCATCTCGGTAATAAATCAAAAGCTCAAATAAGTGTTGAATTTGCAACTGGTAATTCACTGGGGGCAACATTTTCATCAAGAGCAAGCAAAGTTACTCCTGTTGGAGATTATAAAGATCTAGAACCCGGCGGAGGTGTATTTCTACCAACAAAAGAAATCCTTTCTTTTTTGGATGGAATTACATATCCGGAATCTCACCAGCTAACAGTGAAGAGATTATTTGATACTACTTATTTAGATTTGGCGAAAAAGCTCATTGACTCTGAAGAAAACACAGAAGAAAAGGCTCGATGGGCAAAGGAAAAAATTAGTAATAAAATTGGTGGCAGATTTGAGTTTGATGGTTCAAAAGTGATATTTAAACCGGGAGTATACAAAGAGTATAAAAATAAACATGCAAGTGAGACTTATTTTTCTCCGAAAGCTGGCGGCGGCTTTTCTACAACTATGACAGCAGAGGGATATCGTAAGATTGGTGTTCTGCAACGTTTACTTCAGAATAGTAAAATTGGTACCGGAATTAATGGTCCATTATATTGGGATGAGCCAGAATCTAATTTAAATCCTCAATTGATGCGCATGGTTGTTGAAGTTCTATTGGATCTATCACGCAATGGGCAACAGATTATTTTAGCAACACATGACTACATCCTGTTGAAGTGGTTTGACCTGTTGATGGACAGAAAAGGGAAGGACGATCATATAAAATTTCATACGCTCTATTATGACAAGGATGATCAAATGAAAATCGAGTCTGCTGACAGTTATAAACTGCTCGATAAAAATTCTATTGCTTTGACGTATAGTGAGCTTTATGACGCTGAAATAGAACGGTCATTAGGGAGTGCTTTCGAATGAAAAAACTGACTGAGTTAGATCTGGAATTTGATTTTAGTGATGCAATTGATGCAATGTATTTCGATGACGATGAATATCACTCTAAGAATACAATGAAACGGGTTGATTTTATTGTAGAATATGAAGAATTTTACCGTTTTATAGAGGTTAAAGACCCTGACATTCCAAATGCAAAAAGCAGGGAAAAATTTTTAGTTAAGCTAGGGTCAGGTCAACTTATTCAAAGCCTCTCAGGAAAGTATAGAGATTCTTTATTTTTTCGAAGTGTCCAAAAAAAAATAGACAAAAAAATACAATACATTGTCTTACTCTCGATGGCCAGCTTGGATGCTGCACTATTGTTGACTAAACAGGACGAATTACACAAATCTATACCCTTAAGTCATAGTGATTGGTCGAATGATTCAGCTGCCGTCTGTGTAATTTTTAATCTGAACCAATGGAAAAAATTTTTTGGGGAAAAATCGGTCAAACGATTGAGCGAAGGTGCCGCATAAATGGATAAAACAAAATTAAAAAAATTCGCCCAATTTGCCCGGCGCAGCTTGATTGAACAGGTCTCCGACAGGTTGAAAATTGTGCTGGCAGAGAGCAGTGCAGCCCGGCGTGAAAATGCGGACGCCATCAAAAAGCTTGTTGAAGCTCGTGCTCAGCATGGCACGGAACAGATAGTTGAGCGGGTGGCCTATATCTGGTTCAATCGTTTCTGCGCCCTGCGCTTTATGGATGTGAACCGTTATTCCCGTGTGGGTGTGGTGTCCCCCGCTGAGGGACAGTTTCAGCCCGAGATCCTCGCTGATACCAAGATGGGCCATGTCGATGAGGAGATGGTTGACGACAAGATCCGGCAGCAGATCTTTTCCCTGCTGGAGGGCAAAGCGCCCGGCAGGGATCCGCAGGGGGAAGCATATCGCTTGCTGGTGGTTGGAGTCTGTAACTACTGGCATCGGGCCATGCCTTTTCTCTTCCAGCACATTGACGATTATACTGAGATGCTGATGCCTGACGACCTGCTTTCCGGCAACTCCATTCTTGCATATACCCGCGAGGCAATGACGCCCGATGCCTGCGAGGATGTTGAGGTGATCGGCTGGCTCTACCAGTTCTACATCTCAGAAAAAAAGGATGAGGTGTTCAGTAGCCTGAAGAAGAAAAAGAAGATCACACCTGCAAATATTCCGGCCGCCACCCAGTTGTTCACTCCGCACTGGATCGTGCGCTATCTGGTGGAAAACTCCCTTGGCCGCTTGTGGATGCTCAACCATCCGGACTCGAAGTTGGTCGAACGGATGGACTATTATATCAGACCTGAGCAACCAGAGACCGACTTCCTGCGTATTACCAACCCGGAGGAGATTAAGATCTGCGACCCGGCCTGCGGCTCAGGCCACATGCTCACTTATGCCTTTGATCTGCTGCATGCAATGTATGAGGAGGAAGGTTACGAGCCCGCCGAGATCCCGGAGAAGATTCTTACCCATAATCTCTATGGCATTGAGATTGATGAACGTGCCGGAGAGCTGGCGGCCTTTGCCCTCACGATGAAGGCACGGGCCAGGCAGAGACGATTCTTTCGGAAAAAGGCAGCACCCAATATCTGTGTTTTGAAAAATATAAAGTTTGATGACGGTGAGCTGAAAAACTATATGGATTTTGTTGGGCGCGATCTGTTCACTTCGCCATTACAGGCGACCTTGCACCAGTTTGAGGAGGCGGATAATTTTGGTTCCCTGATTCGTCCGGATGTGACTGATGTGGCCGGGATGCTGAGAATTCTGGAAGCTAAGAATGTTTCGGATCAGCTGTTTTTGAGTTTGACCCATCAGAAAGTGCTGCAAGCTCTGCGGCAGGCTGATTATCTGAGCCCGAAATATCATGTGGTGATTGCTAACCCCCCGTACATGGGTGGCAAGGGGATGAACTTACGTCTTAAAAAATGGGCAGCTGATAACTATCCCGACAGTAGATTAGATCTTTTCGCTATGTTTATGGAGCGCTCACTTGAGATGACCCTGAAGTTGGGTATGATGGCGATGATCAATATGCAATCGTGGATGTTTCTTTCATCGTTTGAAAAGATTCGGGTTAAATTACTATCTCGTGCGACCATTGTTTCTATGGCTCATCTTGGAGAGCGTGGGTTTGATACAATTGGTGGCGCAGTTGTATCTACTACAGCGTTTGTTTTTAAGAACGCGTACCTGTCCTCGTTTAAGGGGGATTTTGTTCGATTAGTAGATGGGACATCAGAATCAGCAAAAGCATCAATGGCTCGTGAGTCAATTTGCAATCCACAGTGTGGTTTGCGTTTTAGTGTTAGTTCAGAGAACTTTAAGAAGATCTCAGGAAGCCCAATAGCATACTGGATGAGTAAGCACGAATTTAAAATTCTTGAAAGTGAGAAGTCTCTGGGATCTGTTTCGGATGCACGCGTTGGGCTTCAAACTGGTGACAATGACCGGTTTTTGCGTCTTTGGCATGAAATTTCGCAGTCCGAGACTTTTCACAATGCTTACGATCTTTCTTCAGCTGATCTTTCTTCAGCAACATGGTTTCCATGCAATAAGGGGGGGGAGTTCAGAAAATGGTACGGGAACCAAACACACTATGTAAACTGGAAAGATAATGGCCGTGAAATTCGTGCACTTGTAGAACCAACTTCTGAAAAGCAGGCATATGTGAGAAATGATCAGTATTATTTCAAAGACTCAATTAGCTGGTGTGACATAACTACCGAGGCTAATTCGTTTCGATGCTACCCCGCAGGATTTATACATGATGCAGTTGGGCATTCGGAATTCGCAGGTGATAAATACTGGAAGCTTTGCCTAATGGCCTATTGTAACAATAAATTTGCAACGAAATTTTCACGAATACTAAATCCAACGATTCATTTTCACATAGGTTACTATCAAAAGCTCCCTTACGTGAAGAAGTTTTGGCGGGAAGATACCGCAAACAATTCAGGCAAATTGGTCGAAATTGCAAAGTCAGACTGGAACTCCTACGAAACCTCATGGGACTTCACAAGCCTGCAACTGTTGCAAGCTGACTACAGTCAACCAACTCTGAAGGCCACCTATCAGAAGCTCCACACCCACTGGAAGAAGATGACGCTGGAGATGCAGCGCTTGGAGGAAGAGAACAACCGCATCTTCATCGATGCCTACGGCTTGCAAGATGAGCTGAAACCCGATGTCCCGCCCAATGAAATTACTCTGACCTGCAATCCGCACTACCGTTACGGCGGTAACAAGAGCGACGAAGAGCGGGAAGCATTGCTCCTGGCAGATACCATGCGCGAGCTGATCTCCTATGCCGTCGGCTGCATGTTCGGCCGCTACGCAATCGAAAAGCCGGGCCTGATCCTGGCCAACCAGGGCGAAACCATCGAGGACTACCTGAAACAGGTTCCCGAGCCAACGTTCCCTGCCGATGTCGACAACGTCATCCCCATGCTCGACGGCGACTGGTTCACTGACGACATTGCCGAGCGTTTCCGCAAGTTCCTGCGCATCACGTTCGGTGAAGAGCACTTCGAGGTCAACCTCAAGTTTATCGAAAAAGCACTGGGCAAAAACGGCAAAGCCCGCGACATTCGCGACTATTTCCTCAAGGATTTTTACAGTGACCACGTAAAGCGCTATAAGAAGCGGCCCATTTACTGGTTGTTTTCCAGCCCAGGGGGCAGCTTCAATGCATTAATCTATATGCACCGCTATCGCCCGGATACGGCCAGTATAGTGCTCAACAGCTACCTGCGCGAATTTCGCACCAAGCTTACTTCGCACAAGCAACATCTGGAAGCGGTCAGTATCAGCACAGGCGGCAGTCAGGGTGAGAGGACCAAAGCCCTGAAAGAGATCGAGAAGGTAAATAAGATAATTACTGAGCTCGAAGAGTACGAGCGTGAGGTGCTTTATCCGCTGGCCATTGAGCAACGAGAAATCGATCTTGATGATGGCGTCAAACATAACTATCCGCTTTTCGGTGCTGCCTTAAAGAAGATAACCGGGCTCTCCGCATAGGGTGAACTGTGAGATGAATTCCCCTGAAATTCAAGCTTCTTCAAGGCCCCCAAAAGTTGACTAAAAACACCATGATCAAAAGCAGAAAAAAATCGAGACCTGGAAAGAGAGGAAGATGAGTATGAATGACCGTATTGCCCAGACCTTGATAAAATTGTTTGAGCGCCATCGAATTGTTTTTTGGTACGACGCCAAGCATGAACTTCGCAAAGATTTTGAAGAAATTATACTGCCAGACATTGAGAAGGTGGAAATCAGCAACAACGAATACGGCATCAAATACCGTCTGCTGCATGAGGAACCCGAGCAGAAGTTTTTGCTCTACCGCGAAGGACCACAGCCGGCAGATCTGGACAACTGGCTGTTGGATGTGCAACTGGGCCAGGGGGAATTTCGTACCGATCAGGTGGCGATCTGGTTATCAGAGCTCGAACTTGATTTTGATTTTGCAGAGATGGTTGGAGATCATGCAGAGTTCTTTCGGGCCACTAAACGAAAAGAGGCACTGAAAAAACTTCTTACATCCGATGATACCCGGGGAATCATTCGCTTAAAAATGCTGGCGATATGCGCCGGCAGTGAGCCGCTTCTTGATAATGTGGCGGGGTGTTTACTTCAGGAATATGCCGCAAAGCGGGATGAGAAGATTAATTTGATACGTCGCTGCAGCCTTGATTCATTCCTTTGGGAGCAGATTAGCCGCTGCTATGGTTATGTGTCCGATGAACCTGGTATTGGTGATTTTGTCATCGAGCTGTTTAAGTCCTGCTATGCCATGGGCACCGATGGAACAGTTCGATTAACTGCAGATGCCCTGATTTTTTTAAAGCGCTGGAAGGACAGCCGTCAGCTTGAGGCCTCTTTTGAAATCCTCTCTGATGAATGTGCCGAGGTGCTGGGCATAAAAAATGATATTGCAAAACGTGATTTTCGTCAGTTGCTTGATGTGGACTATTTTCGCTGTATTGATGATCAGATCATTTATGATCTGGTTACCGCGGTAACACATCGCACTGTCAGTGGTGGGGATGTTGCTTTGTGGGTTCGTCAGCGGCGACTGGGCCACTTTCACCGTGAATACAACAATATCTACGAGGCGGTTGATTTTGCCGTACAGTTTATAGACCTCCTGGCTGAAGTGCATCTCTTGATGGATAGTTTGGCAGATGGTGTGCAGCGTTACATACATTCCTGGTACAAGCTTGATCAACTGTATCGAAAATTTATCTATCATGTTCGCGCCTCAGGTCAACCGTCCTTGCTTGGAACACTCACTGATCAGATCGAAAATCTCTATTCCAACAGTTATCTCCTGAAGGTGAATAATTGCTGGCAGACCTTCGTCGATGAAGTCAGTATCTGGGAAGCGCAGCCCGTTCCTCTGCAGAAAACTTTTTTTGAGCGTTGGGTTCAGCCTTTTATCAAGAAAGGGAAAAAGATCTGTGTGGTAATATCTGATGGCATGCGCTACGAGGTTGGTAACGAACTGCTGAGCTTTATCCGCCAGGAAGATCGATATAGTGCAGAACTTGCTCCCATGCTTTCAATGTTGCCCAGCTACACGCAACTTGGCATGGCGGCACTGTTGCCCAATACAGAATTGATGGTAACCGAAAATCAATCCGGGTCGGTACTGGTGGATGGGCTGAGTTCTCAAGGGACAGCGAATCGCTTGAAGATCTTGCAGCAGGCGCTCTCGCCCCAGGCGCTTGCGATAAAAGCTGATGAGCTGATGGCGTTGAAAGGTGACGAATGCAGGGCTTTGGTGCGTGATCACGATGTCATTTATGTCTACCACAACCTCATTGATGGAACCGGTGACAAGAGAGAAACTGAAGAGCGTGTTTTTACGGCAGTTGAAGAGACGTTGCAAGAGCTTGTCCGCCTGATAAAAAAGCTGGCCGCAGCCAATGCCTATAATATGCTGGTTACTTCGGATCACGGGTTTATCTACCAGAATCGCGCCATAGACGAGAGCGATTTTTCCGGAACCGATGTTGAAGGTGAGCACATATTTTTTCGTGATCGGCGGTTTGTGCTTGGTAAAGGCTTACACGAGACTTCCGGTCTGCGAACGTTTACCCCATCGCAGCTTGGTCTTGCCGGGGATATCGAGGTACAGATACCCAAGTCGATAAATCGGCTGCGCCTGCAAGGCTCCGGCAGTCGTTATGTTCATGGCGGTGCATCGCTGCAGGAGGTTGTTCTGCCGGTGCTGACGATCAATAAGAAGAGGCAGAGTGACGTTTCAGTTGTGGAAGTTGAAATTATTCGAGGCTCAAGCTCAGTAATTACTTCCGGTCAGCTGGCCGTGGCACTGTACCAGGCGCAACCGGTAACCGATAAGGTCCAACCCAGAGTTTTGCGGGCAGGTATTTTTACCGAGGCGGGAGAATTGATTTCAGACTCCCATGATCTTCCTTTTGACCTCACTTCCGAAAATCCACGAGAGCGGGAGTTGCACGTTCGAATGGTTCTCACACAAAAGGCTGATGCCGTGAATGGTCAGGAGGTCATTTTTAAACTTGCCGAAAAGCACGCGGGAACATCGCATTATAAAGAATATAAGTCAGTCCGGTATCTGATGCGCCGTTCTTTTACCAGCGATTTCGATCTCTAAGGACAAAAAAATATGAACGAACTTGACCAGAAAATAAACACCCATTTCCAAGGGCTTGTTGTTCGTAAAGACCTTGTGAAAACGGTGAAGGGGAATGCCATTGTCCCGTCTTATGTCCTCGAATATCTGCTCGGACAGTATTGTGCAACCAGCGATGAGGCAACTATCCAGACAGGAATTGAAACCGTTAAAGAGATCTTGCGTAAGCACTATGTTCATCGCAATGAGGCTGGACTGATAAAATCAGTTATCAGGGAGAAAGGACGGCATAAGGTTATTGATAAAATTGGAGTACAGCTCAATGACCAGGATGATGTCTATGAGGCGAAGTTCAGCAACCTTGGTGTCTCTAAGGTTCTGGTTGATACAGATACGGTGAAGAAGCATCCAAAGCTATTGACGGGTGGCGTTTGGTGTATTTGTGATGTGGAGTATGAACCATCGGAAGATAAGCGCATCAGCCCCTGGCTGCTGCAGTCGTTGAAGCCTATTCAGCTGTCACAGTTCGACTATAATTCTTACCTTGAGGCAAGAAAAAAATTCACCACCGATGAGTGGATAGATCTGCTTTTACAATCAATAGGGTTCAATCCTGAGATGTTTGGGCCGAGAAGTAAAATGATGCAACTTGCTCGATTGATTCCTTTTTGTGAACGAAACTATAATGTTATTGAGCTTGGACCAAAGGGGACCGGTAAGTCACATATATATTCTGAGTTTTCGCCACATGGGATCTTGATATCTGGTGGAGAAGTTACTGTCCCTAAATTGTTCGTTAATAACTCGAACGGTAAGCTCGGACTTGTGGGTTACTGGGATACAGTTGCCTTTGATGAATTTGCTGGAAAGGAGAAGAGACCGAATAAAGCCCTTGTTGATATCATGAAGAATTATATGGCCAACAAGACTTTTTCTCGTGGTGTTGAAACGCTTGGAGCAGAAGCCTCGATGGTTTTTGTGGGGAATACTAAACATAATTTACCGTATATGCTCAGGCATACAGATCTCTTTGATGAACTGCCTGCCGCCTATTACGATTCAGCGTTTCTTGATCGTCTGCACTTTTATATCCCCGGATGGGAGGTGGATATTATTCGTGGTGAGATGTTCTCTGACGGCTATGGTTTTGTTGTTGACTATTTGGCCGAGATTCTCAGGGAACTGCGAAACCACGATATGTCACAAGCCTATAGAGAACATTTCGAGTTGTTCAGTGATATTTCCACAAGAGATAGAGATGCAATTCAAAAGACGTTTTCAGGTCTTATGAAAATTCTTTTTCCCCATGGTGAAGCAGGTAAGGATGAAATTGAAATACTGCTGCAGTTTGCCATTGAAGGGCGCAAACGGGTCAAGGACCAATTGATGAGAATCGACTCGACCTACAGGGATGCAAAATTCGGCTATCAGGCAGTTGGAGAGGATCGGCAGGAGTTTGTGAAAACGCTGGAAGAACGGCAGTATCCACAGTATTACTATCAAGGTGCACAACAGGGTACAGTTGATAGCGGTGTTGAGGAAAAAGAGACGGAACCTGCAGCATCAAAACCGTTTATTGAACCGGAAACGGTTTTGAAAGATCAGCATATTGTGATAGAGGAAAATCAAAAGGGGATAAACTTTGATGACCTTTTCGGACCTTACCTCAAAGGTGCCACGGATATTGTTATTACTGATGCGTACATCCGAAAATTTTATCAGGCGCGGAACCTCATGGAGTTCCTTGAGACTGTAGCCAAAAACAAAACTGATGACGAAGAAGTATCGGTAAAGCTTATAACTATCGAAGATGAATTCTATGGTGAGCAGCAGAAGGAATATTTAAGGAATATCCAGGAGAGTGTCTGGAGTGCAGGAATCAAATTTTCCTGGGAATTTGATGAAAATAAAACCATTCATGCGCGGCATATTGTGACAAACAATGGGTGGAAAATTCTGCTTGATCGCGGATTAGATGTTTTTCAACACTTTGATGGGAAAGATGCGTTTTCCCTTACGTCAAGGTTACAAAAATACCGGTTATGCAAGAAGTTTGAGATAACCATTGTTATGACAAAAGATTAACATTTTCCTGGCTCACTCTTCTCTCCCTGCAGTTTTTTCAAATCTTGCCGAATTGATCACAGAGGTTTGGCAGCATATATAACAGCCCTCGGCCATTATGAATATTTTTCCCCAAAGAATACGGGTGCAGAAGTTGCCCCTGTTGTCTGATGACCAGTCATGTCCACCTTGTTTTTACCCTATTCGTTGATAGTCGGTGCTGGCGGGACCAGCCACCATGCACGCCAACATCACGTTGTCCCAACCACGCAGTTCCCTCCGCGCTGTTCAGCGCCGCGATGATAAAAACCAAAGAGATGCTAACACCAGGCTAACCGCACCTTAATAATTTGCTGGTAGAGATATGACTTTGGATCCAGGAGTGTGTCGGAGAAACCTCTTTTGCCTCATTTCTGTGTTATTGGCGAAAAATTAATGCTCGCAATATTAACTATATGGCTCCGCTTAATTTCCCGCCAATGCCTTGAACTGAACCAAAACAGCAATTCTCCGACACACTCCCAGTTCAGTCGTTATATAAAAAAATAAATCATGAGGTTATTGATATGTCTAAGAAAAATGTGTTGTTTGTCTGTGAAATGAATACCTGCCGAAGTCAAATGGCAGCAGGATGGACAAGACATTTCCATCAGGAAACAATCAATGCTTTTTCAGCAGGGATTAAAAAAGGTTCGATTGACCCTTTAGCTATAAAAGTTATGCAGGAAGCTGGTGTTGATATTTCTGCTGAGGAAACCCACGAAGTTAAAGAGTTCCTCCTGAAAGATCTTGATATGGTTGTTACTGTTTGCAACACTGCTGCACAGCAATGCCCTGCATTTCCACCCGAAGTGAATGTGTTGTGTCAATCTTTTGATGACCCGCCCGCGTTAGTGCGTGAGATTGAGAGCGAGGAAGAAAAACTTACAGTTTACAGACGGGTAAGAGATGAAATAAAGGTGTTTGTTCAGGATTTCCCGGGGAAAATGGTGTAGTGCTTCTCCTGAAATCCAGAAGGAACTTCCTGATTTGTTCTCTACGCTTTTTCCTGCATAAATTTTCTTCATGATCAACATCGGGTGGCGAAGGTGGATATCTTTCTTATAGATGCTGTCGGGCCATTTTTTCGTAACTATAAAAAGCAGCGAATAAACTGGTCTAAGATCCCTTTTCACAACCTTCGCCTGGACCCTGAAGGGCGTCGTATTCAATTTGATCGTATCGCAGCTGATATGAGGTTATTTGCCTCAAAGGTGAGCAAGGCAGGCTACAACAGTGTCTCCCTTGATGATGTTGCTCATCTTACGCCGGATCCCTGTCATGGAGCTGCGATAAACGACACCATACATATTCTCATTCAAGAGTATCGTGTACTCTTTAAGATACTGAAAGACCATGGTTTGAACATCTATCTGACCATGGATGTCTTGTCCTTTTCGCCAGGAATGAAGACAAAAATTGCAGGAAGCAAGAAGAAAGGACTGCAATTTATCATAAAGCAGGTGAAAAGCATTTTCGCAGATTTTCCAGAGATAAGCGGAATTATCTTTCGTATTGGAGAATCAGATGGCAGGGATGTAAAAGGGGATTTCAAGAGTGAACTTTTTCTCCGAACGCCCCGGGAAGTGAACACGCTGATACGTGAACTCCTGCCTGTTTTTGAAAGTCATGGGCGTACTCTGATCCTGCGAAGCTGGACCGTGGGTGCGTATCAGATCGGCGATTTTATCTGGCATCGTCGAACGATGGCACGAGTGTTGCGCGGAATCGACAGCCCCAATTTCATTCTCTCCATGAAATATGGGGAGTCTGATTTTTTCAGATATCTTCCTCTTAATAAACATTTCTTCCGTTTAAAAGTAAGAAAAATCATAGAGTTACAGGCGAAAAGAGAATATGAGGGATGTGGTGAATATCCCTCTTTTGTCGGCTGGGATTATCATGAATATGCCAGGCAGCTCGAGTCTGCTCAAAATATTGCGGGAATAAGTGTCTGGTGCCAGACAGGGGGGTGGGTCCCATTCCGTCGACTTACCTTCCTGCAAAAGGAAGGTATCTGGAACGAGTTGAACAGTTATGTAACGCTCAAAGTGTTTAAAGAAAAATGGTCTGTGGAGGAGTCTGTAACTGCTTTTTGTCAGGAGATAAATTGTCCTGATCCACAGGGATTTCTTGAATTCCTGCGGTTAGATGACGAGGTTATTAAAGAATTACTTTATATTCGGGAAATGGCGGAGAAAAAAATATTTTTCCGCCGAGTCCGTATCCCCCCGTTGTTAACCGTGTACTGGAACAATATATTTATCAACGACTCTGTGCGTAAAATTTTACAGCACCTCGTTGAGAACCATGAGGGCTCTATTCAGGAAGGGTACAATGCTCTTGAAAAAATAAAAAGAATGAAAACTCTCGCTGAAGAACTTGGCCTCCCTGCCGAAGATATTCAGTTCATGAACGACACTTTTTATATTATAGCCCTTGCACGATCATATTATTTCCTGCCAGACAATGAAGAGACAGTAACAACTCTTAAAAAGGCGAAGAAAAAGTATAAGGTGCTGTACCCCAAAAAAGATCACCCGCGCTATCGCATCAAAACAAACTATAAACCCTTTCCATTACGTATTGGTTCTCTTGCACTCTTATCTCGTTTTTTGTCTGAGAAATAAGAGAGGATATCGAATCATTGATCATCTTTTTACGCTTCACCTGCTTGGGGTTATCTACCGTCTTTTTGTTTTCGTAAACCCTGAAAAGATACCTGCATTTGTAAGAAAGCAGGCAATGGGTATTGGGACGATCTTCCGCTAAAGGAGCAACAAACAATATCTCCAGATTTCCCAGCTGCTCCCGGTTTGAGCCCAAAATTGGTCTGAAATTGATTTTCGCACCATTGGCTATAAATTCAGCGTAAAAAAACAGTATCATGCCGTTTGTTAGCCAACAATATGCAAATTTAGTGG
>Ga0172378_10002089_pt1 | contig 18636 bp, 13 predicted proteins | sample GrowelOW332metaG_FD_119755 | JGI IMG/M metagenome (GOLD analysis project Ga0172378, IMG submission 119755) | Groundwater microbial communities from an aquifer near a municipal landfill in Southern Ontario, Canada - Pumphouse #3_1 metaG | ecosystem: Environmental > Aquatic > Deep subsurface >... | reverse complement strand
GTCTGCTATTATGTTCTCTCTCAGAAGACCATGGATGATTTGAAAATGACGATTGATGAAGGAAACCTTCATATCAACACTTTCCGAAACCTGAAAGGTGTCAGAGTGGTGGCTTCTATTACTGAGGATGTCGCTAAACATGAATGGCGGGTATCCTTAAGATCAGCTGGCACTTTTGTCGCCTCTGTAGCTACCAAGTTTGGTGGAGGCGGACATGATTTTGCCGCTGGATGCAAACTTACTTCTTTGGATCAGCTCCCAGCCTTTATTTCGGCTTGTGACGCTTTAAAGTAGAAATCAAAACTTATTGCTCTGACTGAGAGTTGGAAGACCTTCTAAAGAGTAAGTCAAGATGATATGGAAACCTAGAATGTCAGGTGTTTTATCAACATTAAGCTGAGTCCAAAGCCCAGCTTTTTTTAATTCCTCATTGGAGAAGAAAAGAACATTCTGAAAGGCTGTTTTGTTTTGAATCAAATACTCTTGAAAGTCCGGCCAGGATAAATTATCGAAGTCAAAGATATTCAATGTTTTTCCCTTGAAATCATCTAAGTCAAAAGGTGTCAGATTATTTGAATCAGTCAAAGAATCATTGATGGTCAGAAAAGAATAGTCATCTTCGGATTGGATATAACCGGAATTGAAGATAGTGATGCCGGTAGAGAATCCATATCTAAAAAACAAAGACTTCAAAGCCTTGCTGTTATAGTACTCGTCGCTCATGGTCTTTGAAGCTAGTATGGAACCTTCCTTATAGAAAACTACGGAATCCGAATCAATGGTCAATGAAGAAGAAACCAAAGAATATTCCGCTGATGTCATAGTAGGCAAAAGAAGGTCTTCGGCATTTAGAAAACTTTTCAGATAAAGATTAAATGTCGAACAGGAATCACAGGTTGATCCTCTTACAAATAGTGGAAAGGAAGCTTTCTTTTCAATCAGGGATGAAACCTCATTACTTGATAGCGCCAATAAAGTCTTGACTGATTCATTTGAACTGGTGTCTGAGTAGGAAAAATAAGGAATCAAGGCCTCATTTTGCTGATTACAGGAAGAAATACCTCCTAACAGGAATAGAGGTATCACGAAAGAAAAAATTTTATTCATTTGCTTCATTCAGAAAAGCCGAAACTTGGGAAGCATCATAACTTTGTGCTTTCTTTTTAAGTTCCCCCAAAGCCTTTAAATAAGAAGCAGAGGTAGAACTAGTATCACTTACCTTGGAATCGCTTTTCAATTTCTTTACTTCGTCATAGAAGGAGGTTTGGTATTGAAGGTAATTATCAGAATTTAGGTAAGGGTTTCTCTCATTGCTATAGACAGCTACCCGATAACCTGAAGACGAATAACGGACTAAGGTTGGGACTACACCGGTAGGATTATTGAGGCTATCAGTTAATTCATAGTCGGTCAAATGATACTTGGCTGAAAATGCGGACCATTTATTAAGCCCTGTGGTTTTCTTCGTCTCATCAGAACTGTTTTTCAATAAATAATAGGGCTCGGTCTCAAAATAATAAAGCTTGTTAGAAGAAGATGAAAAATAAGAAACTAAGACATTCTTGAATAAAGAAGTGCAGTCAGGGCATCTACGGTAAGTGAAGCAAATCGGGGCATCTGGAAGGTCCCGGATTTTCTTGTCTAAAGCTGTAGTCGTGAAACTTAAAGTGTCTTCCTCTTCATCCAAATCAAAAACATAGTAACCTTTTCCCTCGACTAAGCTTAGATCGTTGAGACAATAATAATTTAGTGGGCAAGTTTTTTCATCCATGAAAGCGGAAAACTTGGCTTCAGTTACACCATTGATATAAGCTTCTTTCAAACTACCATCTTTATAGAAAAGGAAAGTGGGTGTAACTTTTATCAGCGGATACTGCAAAGCATATTCCCCGGTTTGATTATCACTGGCCTCATAAGCTTCAGAATAAGTCAAGACATCAATGCAATAGATTATTTCATGGGTGGAGGAAATATAGTCACTTAAAATACCATACAGCAAATCACAGTAATGGCAACTGCTTTTAGTGACAATGACCAGGCTGTCTCCGTATCTAGTAATCGAATTCAGTTCTTTGACGTCCTGGATCATCACAAAACTATCAACGTTTTCGGATTTAGTCAGATAGATGCGGCTTTCAGAATTAGAGCAGGAAGGACATAAAAAAGAGGAGGCTAATAGAGAAAGAAACAACTTTGTTTTTAAGTTATTCATCTTATTAGCCTCCTCATAGATTATATATACGAAGTAAAGGAAATTTTTAAAGCTTGAGGATACGGGCGGTATCTAAAGCAATCATCAGTTCCTCATCAGTTGGGATGACAACGACCGGAATCTTAGAATCCTTAGTAGAGATGAATCCTTCTTTGCCTAAGACAGTGACCTTATTCTTCTTAGAATCAATCTTAATGCCTAAGGCTTCCTTCAAGAGCTTAAAAGTCTCTTCACGGTACAAAGGCGCATTCTCGAAGACACCGGCGGAGCAGACGATCATGTCACATCTTCCAAGCTTTCCATAATACATCATGATGTAGTCGGCAATGTGCTGAGCATACATCTCAATAGCTAAGATTGCTTTCTTGTCGCCTTTTTTAGCAGCAGCTTCGACGTCACGGGTATCGTTGGAGATGCCACTGACACCTAAGACACCGGAATCATGGTTGTAGATATCATACATTTCATCAACGGTCTTGCCAGTGCAACGGCATAAGTAAGGCATGCAGGAAGGATCAATGTCACCGGTTCTGGAGCCCATCATGACGCCAGCTAAAGGAGTAAGACCCATGGAAGTAGCAACTATCTTGCCATCATGAATTGCGGATACGGAGGCACCAGAGCCAATATGGCAGGTGATGATATCCGTATGCTTCTTCTTAGGAAGATACTTTTCCTTAGCAACGATAGAAAGATACTTATGGGAAGTGCCATGAGCACCATAACGTCTGACCTGATATTTCTCATAATATTCATAAGGGAGACCATACATGTATTCCTTAGGAGCCATGGTCTGATGGAAGGCAGTATCAAAGACGGCAACTTCACCGACATTGGGTAAAGCCTTCTTAAAAGCTTCATAGCAAGTTAAGTGAGCCTGAGCATGTAAAGGATCTAATGGAATAAGTTTTCTGATCTTGTCGGCCGTATCTTTGTCAAAGACTGCGGAATCGGAGAAGTAACTGCCACCTTGGACAATTCGGTTACCGATGCCATCGATTTCATCATAACTCTTGATGATGTTCTCTTCGAGCAATCCCTTTAATACTAGCTGGACGGCAACGCCATGATCCTTGACCGGAAGAATCTTGGTGTTCTTATAGCCACCTGGCTTCTTGATAGTGAAAATAGCGTCATCATGACCGATTCTTTCAACGATTCCGGAAGTAAGAGTTGTCAGGTAACTGGCTTTGTCAGTCAGTTTCTTAACACCCATGGCTTTCTCATCCATTTCATATAATTTGAACTTCAATGAAGAGGAACCGGCGTTGACACACATAATTTTGAATTTTTTAGACATGATTTTCTCCCTAGATGAAAGTCTTTGAACTATTTTAGTTTGCACATGACCGGTTTACAAGACTTCAATTAAAGTATTAGCTTACTTTTTAAGCTCATGTGTTATAATTTGGTAGTTCGTCTTAAATTTGGGGGCTAGTTAAATGGACAATTATGCCTTTTTTGAAAACTACCTTCAGGGACACTGCCCAGATGCTTATAAGTATTTTGGAGCACATAAGACCACTGTCGATGGCGTAACTGGATACACATTCCGTGCTTACGCTCCGATGGCTAAGCAAATTATGGTGATTGGTGACTTTAATTCCTGGGATTCAAAGCTTGGGGAAATGAAGCAAATCGATTATCGGGGTCTTTATGAATTGTTTGTTCCTGAGGCCAAAGATGGTCAGAAATACAAATTCCACATCCTAGGCTGCGACGGTTTCTGGAAAGATAAACAGGATCCTTTCGCTTTCGGCGATGAAGCAAGAGAAGGAAGCTGCTCTTATTTAGTTGACATCAATCAGATTAAGATCAACGATGGCGACTTTGTTGCAAAGAGGGATCGCTGCTTCAATAAGCCGGTCTCTATTTATGAATTCCATGCCGGAACCTTCAAACGAAAAGAAGATGGCAGTGAGTACAATTATTCGGAATTAGCCGACATTATGATCCCTTATTTAAAGGAAATGGGCTATACCCATGTGGAAGCTTTACCGATTAATTCCTATCCTAACGATAAAAGCTGGGGTTACCAATCCTTAGGCTATTATTCTATCGATGCCAGATGGGGAACCTGCTTTGATTTTGCTCAGTTTGTCGAGAAGATGCATAAAGCCGGAATTGGAGTCATCATGGACTTCGTACCGGTCCATTTTGCCGTTGATCCTTTTGGCTTGGAGAAGTTTGACGGTTCCTGTGTCTTTGAATATGCTAACGAACATGAATTCTCTCAATGGGGTACCAAGAATTTCGATTTAGCCAAAGATCCTGTCAGAAGCTTCTTAATCAGTTCCGTACTTTATTTTGGCAACTATTTTCATCTTGATGGTTTCCGCTTTGACGCGGTTTCCAATATCATTTATTGGGACGGAAATGTTCAAAAAGGGACCAATACCGGAGCCGTTGAATTCATCAAGCGGGCTAACGGTTATGTTCATGCACTTTTGCCATCTATTATGATGATTGCCGAAGATTCGTCAGCCTATGGTCATGTGACTAAAGGCGGATTTGATGAAGGCCTTGGCTTTGATTACAAATGGGATTTAGGCTGGATGAATGATACTTTGAAGTATTACGCTAAGGATCCGGTGTACCGCAAATACTGCCACAATCAGTTAACTTTCTCAATGGCTTATTTCTATAGTGAAAACTTCGTCCTTCCGCTCTCTCATGACGAAGTTGTTCACATGAAAGGTTCGATAGTCAATAAGATGTGGGGCAACTACGATAATAAGTTTGCCAATGTCCGCAACCTTTACGCCTATCAGTTTGCACATCCGGGCAAGAAACTTAATTTCATGGGCAATGAAATTGCCACTTTCGATGAATGGAAGGAATTCCAGCCGATAGCTTTCAATGTCACCCAGTATCCAAAGCATGCCGGAGTTCAGCATTTACTGAAAGATCTTAATTTCATCTACCGTAACCATTCCGCGCTTTATGATGAAGAATACAACCCCGTCCATTTCAGCTGGATTATGGCTGATAATGCCGAACAGTCGGTGTATGTCTTTGAACGTGAAAGCGATGATGAATGCATGGTTTTCATCTTCAATATGACTCCGAATTTTTATTGGGATTATGATATCGGTGTTCCCTATGAAGGAACCTATGAGGAAATCCTTAATACCGATAAGGCCATCTATGGTGGCTGGAACCAGTTCAATCCTAATCCGCTGACTACGCATGGCAACGGCATCCATAACCAGAAGTTCAAGATCACCCTTAAGATTCCTTCTTTTGGTGCCATTTATCTTGTCTACCGTAAGACCAATGCCGATAAGTTAAAACCTACCCTCTTTAAAGACGGAACTAAAACCATTCAAAAAGATAATAAAGCTGCACTTTGATTCGCTTCAGTTCATTTTAACAACAAAAAAGGAGTAATCTAAAATGATTGAAATTAAACCAGGAAAACAATTCCACGAATTTTTTAAGAGCTTATTTACTTCCCGCTGTGTTGAAAAATATGGCCGTGATCCTTCTGATCTTCACCCCTTTGAATTATATGATATCTTAGGAACCATTATCCGTGACTTTGCCAATATTCAAGGCAAGGACTGCAAACGTGAAGTTATTAAGTCCAATCAGAAGCAATTGATTTATTTTTCCATGGAATTCCTGATGGGAAAGATGCTCTCCACTAACCTTTATAACTTAGGAATTTTGGATGAAATCAAGTCTTCCTTATCCGAAATGGGAATCAACTACAAAGACTTAGAGGATGCTGAACCTGATGCCGGCCTTGGTAACGGCGGTCTTGGTCGTTTAGCCGCCTGCTTCATGGATTCAATAGCCTCTTTAGGATTACCAGGACATGGTAACTGCATCCGTTATGAATATGGCTTCTTCCGTCAGAAGATCCGTAACGGAAAACAGGAAGAGTTCCCTGATACTTGGCTTTTAAATGGCTGCCCTTGGGAAATCAGAAAACCTAATGATGCCGTAACCGTTAGATTCTATGGCAATCCGGAAACCTATCGGGCCGAGAACGGCGATATCAGATGGAGAACCACTAATGCCTATTCCGTCTTAGCTGTTCCATATGATGTTCCGATTATCGGTTATCAGAATAAAATCACCAATACCTTAAGACTTTGGTATGCCGAGCCTTCTGATGAGGAAATGCCGAATAATGCCGACTTTAATTCTTATCTGAAGTTCTGCCGTGACATCACCCATGGCTTATATCCGGATGATTCCACCGAAGAAGGAAAACTATTGCGTCTCCGTCAGCAGTATTTCCTTGTTTCTTCCGGCATTCAGTTTGCAACTAACCGGGAGAAGAAGATCTATGGCAACCTTGATCATCTATATGATCATTATGTTTTCCAGCTCAATGATACCCATCCTATCATGTCTATTCCGGAACTGATGCGTATTTTGATGGATGAAAATGGCTATGGCTGGGATGATGCCATGGCTATCTGCAAGAAGTGCTTTGCTTTCACTAACCATACCGTTATGCCAGAAGCTTTGGAAAAGTGGCCTTGCCGTTACATTGCCTCCGTGGCACCTCGAGTCTATATGATCATTGAGGAAATCAACCGTCGGGTATTGCAGTATCTTCATAGCATCAATGTCCCCGAGGACAAGATTCCTAATTGCATCATCATCAAGGATGGCAATGTCAATATGTGTCAGTTAGCCATCAATGTTGCCTTCTCGGTCAACGGCGTCGCTAACCTGCATACGGAAATTTTGAAGACTCAGACCTTTAAGGACCTCTATTCCATTTATCCGGAGAAGTTCAATAACAAGACTAATGGCATCTCTCACAGAAGATTCCTGTTAGTCGCTAACCCGGAACTTTCTAGTTACATTACTTCTTTGATTGGAGATTCCTATATCAAGAACCCGGAAGATTTAAAGAAGCTTCTTCCTTATACCAGCGATAAGAAATCCAATGATGCCGGCTTAGATGCAATCAATAAGATAAAGCGTGACAATAAACTGGCTTTGATCGACCTGATTAAAAAAGAGAATCAGATGACTATTTCGGCTGATTCTATCTTTGATGTTCAGATCAAGCGATTGCATGCTTATAAGAGACAGCTGCTTAATGTCTTTAGAATCATTCATTTGTATGAGAAGATGAAAGCTGATCACAACTTCCGTATCTATCCTCATACTTACATTTTCGGAGCCAAGGCTGCACCTAGTTACACCTATGCTAAGAAAATCATTGAATTGATCTTAGCGGTCTCTAAGACAATTGACGAAGACCCCGAAATCTCTAAGTACATGAAAGTTGTTTTCATCGAAAATTATGGTGTTTCCAAGGCTCAGATTATCATTCCTGCTTCCGATATTTCTGAACAGATTTCCTTAGCCGGAAAGGAAGCTAGCGGTACTAGCAACATGAAGTTCATGATGAATGGTGCTCTTACCTTAGGCACTTTGGATGGCGCCAACGTTGAAATCTCAAAGCTTGTTGGACCGGAAAATTGTGTTATCTTCGGACTTAAGGAAGATGAAGTCAAGAAACTCAAATTCGAGAATAAATACAATCCTTGGGATGTTTACAACGAAGATCCCAATGTCAAAGCCGTCATTGACAGCTTGATTGATGGAACCTTCTCTAAAGACAAATCCCAGTTCCAGATGATCTACGATGAAATCATGTATCGCAGTGATGAATATCTAGTCCTTAAGGATTTCCATAGTTACCTCGAAGCCTCCAAGAAGATTGAAGGACTCTATCTTGATAGGAAGGAATGGGCGAGAAAGTGTCTTGTCAATATCGCCTACTCAGGTTGGTTCAGCTCTGACCGTACCATTTCGGAATACAACCATGACATCTGGCATTTAAAGAAAATCGGTAAATGAAGAATTATGATTTGACGCCATTAATCAAAGCTGCTAAGGAAGAGGGTTCCTTTGTGGAATCAAACACTTTTTATCTTTCCGTTATCGCCTCCTTAGCATCTTTGAGTGTTTTCTTAAGTATGCCTGCAACCAGTCCTACTAGAATGGGTGGCCTTAAACGATCATCCAAGGAAGTCTATAAAGACTTTATCCTTTTGCTTTCTAAAAGGTTCGATTCCATTTCTTTCCAATCCTTTCAAAAAAGCGAAGTCATTGATTTCACACCGGAAATTCTCCTCATCTCGGCTATCAGGGACTTTGCCATTTTCGCCAAAAAGGACAAGAAAATTGCACTAATGGACTTAATTTCCTCCTTCCGTTATTTCCTCGCTTTTGCTGAAGTTCTGAACATTGAGGATTGTCTGTGAGTCTCTTTTTTGAGCATAATTAGCAACTTACCCCCTTTTTTGCTTGAATTGGTCTAATTCAGTACTTATAATTAGTAAGCTTGTTTATAAAAAATAGGAGCACAAAATATGAATCACACATTTAAGAACGAGAACGGACATTTAACCGCTCAGGTTCAGTTCGACGGAGAAGAAGTCAATAAGGCTAGCCACAAGGCCGTCAACAAACTCAGCCAGAACGTCACTGTCCCTGGCTTCAGAAAGGGCAAAGCTCCTGTTGAAGCAGCCAGCAAGTACCTTCGCAATCAGGATGTAGCCGATGAGACTATCGATGAGTTATTAAGAACTCTCGACAATAACTTCAGCAAGGATGCTGAGTTCTCTGGATACATTAAGGATAATAAACTTGAAGGATCTATCCGTCCCAAGGTTTCTTTAGAGAAGTTCTCCAATACCGAGGCTAATTTCACTGTCGTTTATACTCTTCGTCCGGTCATCACCAAGTTAGCTTCCTATAAAGGTCTTACTTCCAAGGTTGTCAAGAAGGATGTGACTGATAAGGATATTGAAGCTGAACTCGAACGTTTAGCTAAGGATAATGAAGAATTAGTGAATGTCGACCGTGCTGCCAAAGACGGTGATACCACTAACATTGATTTTGTCGGCTTAATGGATGGCAAGGAATTCGATGGCGGTTCCGCCAAAGGCTTCGATTTAGTCTTAGGCAGCAAACACTTCGTCCCTGGCTTTGAAGAACAGGTCATCGGTCACAAGGCCGGTGAGAAGTTTGATGTTGCTTTGACTATGCCTGACAACTATCCGGCTCCTCTTACTTCCAAGGCTGTCGTCTTCAAGGTCACTTTGAATGCCGTCAAGGAAGCTTCTCTTCCTAAGATTGACGATGCTTTTGCCACTACCTTGACTGGTGACTATGTCTCCAAGGATTTGAATGAACTCAAGTCCAAGATCAAGGCTAAGTTAACTAAGACCAGCGAAGATAATTACTATCGCTCCAGAGTCAACGATTATCTCGTTGCCTGCCGTGATGCTTCTGAGTTTGCCATTGCTGATGAAGTCATTGATTCCTTAGCTGAAAACAAGAAGCATGAAGATTCGGCTTCTGTTGAACAGCAGGGTCTGACTATGGATCAGTATCTCAAGCTTATCAACAAGACTGAGGAAGATTACACTAAGGAAGTTAAGAACAGCGTTTTAGCTGAACTTAAATCCTCTTTGGTATATGATGCTATTGCTAAGGCTGAAAAGGTTGCTATGCCTACTCAGGCTGATGTCGAAGTCAAGTTAGGCTCTCCCATCAACAAGTTCGTTAATGGCTTCACTTCTTATCTGAAGAGCCAGAAGATGAACGATGAGCAGATTCAGGCTCAGATCAACAATTACATCAACCAGATCTTCTCCAACATTGTTACTGAGAGAGTTCAGGATATCGTCTTAGTCTTAAACGGCGACAAGAAGCCGGTTGCTAAGAAAGAAGAAAAGCCGGTTGCTGATGCTAAGGCCGAAGTCAAGACTGAAGCCAAAGCTGAAAATGCTGATGAAAAGAAAGAAGCAAAATAATTATATTTTCTATCCTTTTTTGCTTAGTGTGCTATAAATCAATAGGAGGTTTTTAGTATGGATACTTATTCACCAAGAAGATTGCCTATCCTTCCTAATCGCCGAGATGTTGCTTTACCGGATCTGGAGATGCACATCGTTGCGTTGAACAACTATGATCAGCATCTTCTTTCCCGTTTAAGAAAAGGAGATGAATTAGTTGTCTCCCTTGCAAATTCCGATAACGTCTATGGTGATTTTAATAATCTGATTCTGCCCGGTGTCAAAACCGTGGGCTGTCTTTGCCGTGTCATCGATATTTCTCTTGATGCCCAAGGCATTAAGGCTACCGTTTTAGGAAAAGCCGCCGTCGATTTAATGGATTTCAATGTCGATAGCGAGTCTGGAACGGTCATGGCTAGCATTTCCTTACGTCCGGTTTATGACCGTGAAGACAATAAAGTCTATGAAATGCTCGGCAAGTTCACTTCCACTTATGCTTCTTTACGTAAAAAATATCCTCAGCTTCCGGAATTACCAGATTTCTCCCAGACGGTTCCTGATGTTAAGAGCATTCCCTATAACCTTTGCGTGTTCCTTTCTTCCTCCTCTTTTGTCAAGCAGATGGTTTTGGAAGAGAAGGATCCGATTGAAAGATACCGTTTAGTCACTAATGACTTGGATCGTTTCAATTTGGATTCCAAAATTGAATACGATATTCAAAAGCAGGTTTCCGATAACATTGATAAGAATCAGCGTGAATATGTTTTGCGTGAGAAGATGAAAGTCGTCAAGGATCAGCTCAAGGAATTCGATGGGGATGACCCGGATGAAGTTTATGAAAAGAAACTTAAGGAACATCCTGAGCTTTATCCTGACAACATCCAGAAACGTATCCGCTCCGAATTAACCCGTCTTAAGGCTATGCCGGCCGGTTCTCAGGAAATCGGTGTCATCAACACTTATCTTGATTTATTGATCAATCTGCCATGGCGTGTCTCGTCTAAAGACAACGAAGATTTGGATACCGTTAAAAAGGTACTTGATGATAACCACTATGGACTCGATAAGCAGAAGGACCGTATTCTTCAGTATTTAGCCGTCAAGCAACTTACCAATTCCCTTAAGGCTCCGATTCTTTGCTTCTATGGTGCCCCTGGTGTCGGTAAAACTTCCTTAGCTATTTCAATTGCTGAAGCTTTAGGAAGAAAATTCACTAAGGTCGCTTTAGGCGGAATATCTGATGAAGCTGAAATCCGTGGCCATCGTCGCACTTATGTCGGTGCCATGCCTGGTAAGATTATTTCCTCTCTCAACAAATGCGGAACCAACAATCCGGTTTTCTTATTGGATGAAATCGATAAAATCGATGGTGGAGGCTATCATGGCGATCCCGCTAGTGCTTTACTTGAAGTCCTAGATCCGGAACAGAACACCATCTTCACTGATAACTACCTTGATGAGCCTTTTGATTTAAGCCATGTCCTCTTCATCTGCACCGCTAATGATATTTCTAAGATTCCACCGGCCCTGTTCGACCGTTTGGAGATGATTGAGCTTAATACTTATACCAAGTTTGAGAAGGTGACGATTGCTAAGACCCATTTAATCAAGTTGGAAGAAGAAGATAACGGCATTAAGCCTGGCATGATCGAATGGACGGATGAGGCTTTTGATTACATCATCGAATATTACACCCGCGAAGCCGGTGTCCGTGAACTGCGAAGAAAGATTGGTACTATTGACCGCAAGTTTGCCGTCGATTATTTACGTGACCCCACTAAGAATCATCTCGTTGTCACTCCTAAGGAAGTCCAGAAGTATTTAGGAGCCGAAATCTTCCTTCACGACAAGGATGTCAATGACTCTCAAGTCGGCATCATCAACGGCTTAGCCTATACTGACGCCGGTGGTGAAGTGTTGGAAATCGAAGTCAATACTTTCCCTGGCAAGGGTCAATTGATCCTCACCGGAAACTTAGGCGATGTAATGAAGGAAGCCTGCGAAACGGCTTTGTCTTATGTCAAGTCCATCGGACCTGAATTAGGCATCAATCCGGATTTCTTCTCTAGCCACGATATCCATATTCACTTCCCTGAAAGTGCTACTCCTAAGGATGGACCTTCAGCTGGTGTTGCTACCGTCATGTGCATTATCTCCGCCATTTGCGGAGTCCGAATCAGAAATGATGTGGCTATGACTGGTGAAGTCGATTTACGCGGCAACTCAATGCCTATCGGCGGTCTGCGTGAGAAATGCAATGCTGCCAGCCGTGAGCATATCAAGACTGTTTTCATTCCTTTTGAAAACCACAAGGATAAGCTGGAATTGCCTAAGGAAATCGCTGATTCCCTCAATATTTACGAAGTCAAGAAAGTCCCGGATCTCTTCAAGGGTGTCTTCCTTGACGATATCACCTCTATGAAGAAAGAGATTGAGAAGAGAACCTCACCTAAAAAGCCCGCTGCCACTAATGCTACTAAAGAAAAGAAAAAGAAGTCGAAGTAAATATGCCGAAAAAGATGTTTTTCAGTGCTGAATTCATCAAAAGTGCGGTCAGTCGAAAAGATTTTCTTTTCGACCGGCCGGCTTTTTCGTTCTTAGGAAGATCAAATGTCGGAAAAAGCACCCTGATTAATTCTTTGCTTAGACGGAAAGGTTTCATGAAGACCAGCAAGACTCCTGGTCTGACCCGTTTTGTCAATTATGCTTTGATTGATAACCGCTTCTATCTGACTGATGTCCCTGGCTATGGATTCGCCACTTTTGAGAGAAAAAGCTTCCAGGGTCTGATGAAAGACTACCTTGAAGACAATTCGGCTTTGAAGAAAGTCTACCTTCTGATTGATTCAAGACGTCTTTTGATGCCGGCTGATGACCAGTTTGCCGACTATCTTGACGAGATCAAGCTTCCCTACGCCTTTGTCTTCACTAAATGCGATAAGCTGTCGTCTTCGGACAAACACTATCTGAAGCTGCAGATAGATAAACTCGCTCCTGTTAAATGCTTTGAAGTCAGCAGCAGCGATGAAGCAAGTCTGGAGTTGTTACGAAAAGACATTTATTCTTCCCTGTAGTTTCTTTTGACTATCACCTTAAAAGGTCTATAATTATTGCGTAGCGTTGAGAGGAAGGGTGTTCAGACGTTTTCCTAATAAAGCGAGTCCTTGTGATGGTGGAAGGGGACAGGAAGAACTGAACGCTGTCGTCCTTAAGCTAGGAAGAATCCCTGAGTGCTGTCTCAGCAAGTCACAGCAAATTAAGTAGCGGCAATTCCGAAGAGGGGTGGTACCGCGCAAGAGAAAACTCGTGCGTCCCTTCAAAGCAATTCTTTGAATGGAGGCACTTTTTTTATGAAAGAAATGGCTAAGGCCTATTCGCATGAGGATGTTGAAGCAGGTAAGGAAGAGTTTTGGGAGAAAAGCGGATATTTTACCGCTAATTTGAAGGAAAACCAGAAGAAACCGGCTTTTTCAATGATTGTCCCGCCACCCAACGTCACCGGTATTTTGCATATCGGTCATGCCACCAACACGACTATTTTGGATATCATCGCCCGTTATAAGAAACTATCCGGCTATGATGTTCTTTTTTTAGCGGATATGGATCATGCCGGCATTGCTACTCAGGCCAAAGTGGAAGCCAAGCTTAAAGAGGAAGGCAAGAACAAATACGAATTAGGCCGTGAAGGCTTTTTGAGGGAAGCTTGGAAGTGGAAGGAAGAGCACGCCGACTACATTACTAAGCAGTGGAAGGCTTTAGGCTTAGGAATGGATTATTCTAAAGAGCGGTTCACTCTTGATCCGGGTATGTGCAAGGCTGTCAATCATGTCTTCAAGACTTTATATGATGAAGGACTGATTTACCGTGGTGAAAGAATCATCAACTGGGATCCGGTACTGCAGACGGCCTTAAGTGATATCGAAGTCGTTTACAGTCAGGACAACGGCAAATTCTATTATTTCAAATATTGGTTCAAAGACCACTCGAAATATCTGGAAGTGGCCACGACTAGACCGGAGACGATGTTTGGCGATCAGGCCGTTGTTTACAATCCGGATGACAAACGTTATCAGGGATTGGAAGGAAAAGAAGTCATTAACCCCGCTAACGGGGAACTATTGCCGTTGATTGCCGATAGATATGTTGATCCGACTTTTGGAACTGGTGTCATGAAATGCACTCCGGCTCATGATCCTAACGACTTCAATATTGCTAAGCGCCATAACCTGAAGTTAGTTAAGACGATGAACAAAGATGGTACCATGAATGAAAACTGCCCCAAGGAATATGTCGGCCTTGACCGTTATGCCTGCCGTAAATTAGTCGTCAAGAAAATTCAGGATGACGGGAACGTCATTAAGATTGAGGACATTGTCCACAATGTCGGACATTCTGAACGCAGCAAGGCCGTTGTCGAACCGATGCTTTCTAAGCAATGGTTTGTTAAGATGGAGCCATTAAGCAAAGCGGTCATGAAAGAGCAGGAAGGTGACAAGAAGACCGAGTTCTTCCCGCAAAGATACGCCGATATTTTCTATCAGTGGCTTTCTAATACTCAGGACTGGTGTATTTCCCGTCAGCTTTGGTGGGGACACAGAATCCCTGTCTATACCAACAAGGCGACTAAGGAAGTCGTCTGCTCTGAGACTCCTCTTGATCCCAATCTTTATGACCAGGATCCGGATGTTCTCGATACTTGGTTCAGTTCCGCTTTGGCACCTTTTGCTTTCTTAGGCTGGCCGAATACTGAAGATCCTCTTTATAAACGTTATTATCCGCTCGACGTCATGGTCACGGCTTACGATATCATCTTTTTCTGGGTGGAGAGAATGGCTTTCGAGGGCCTGCATTTCACTGGAAAGATGCCGTTTAAGAAAGTCTACATTCATGGTCTTGTTCGTGATAGTCAGGGAAGGAAGATGTCCAAGTCGTTAGGTAACGGCATTGATCCTTTTGATGTCATTAAAGAATACGGCACTGACTCCTTGCGTTATGCTCTTGCCACCGGTGGTACTCCTGGACTTGATATCAATTTCTCTATGAACAAAGTCGACACGGCTCATAACTTCCTTAACAAGGTTTGGAATGCCTCCCGTTATATTCTTTCTTTGCTTCCTAATGACTTCAAACCTCAGAAACCGGAGCTTAAGGATCTTTCTTATCTTGATGAGTGGATCTACTCGGAACTCGATCAGCTTTTGGATTCCGTCAAGACCAACATGGATAAATATGAATTGGGTCAGGCAGCCAACTATGTCTATGACTTCGTCTACGATAAATTCTGCTCCGATTATCTTGAGTACACTAAGGTCACTCTTCAGGGTCAGGACGACAAGAAGAAGACAGTCACTCTGAATGTCCTTTATGACATCCTGAAGAAGATTCTCCTGATCTTGTTCCCCTTTGCTCCCTTTATCACTGAAGAAATCTATTCCTATTTGCCTGAGCATAAGAATTCCTTGTATGAGGAAACCTATCCTCTCAGCAGCAATGAGAAATTCAATCAAAAGGATATCGCTCTGGCTTTATCCTTACGGGATGCCATCAAGAGCATCAGAACCCATAAATCCGAAACCGGTCAGGCACCTAATGCCAAGATTGATTTAAGTTTCTCCGGTTCATCAAGCGACTTAGAAGCCGTCAAGCCTTATTTGACACGTTTCGGTTTTTGTGAAAATATTAATTCCGTTCCGTCTACCACTAAGGATTTGATCTTCTTCACTTCCTTTGCTTTGAAGATCACTGACGAAAACAATGAGGCCACCAAGGCTTTGATTGCTAAACGAATCGCTTTCCTGACGGGGGAGATTGCTCGCAGCGAGAAAGTTCTCAACAATCCAAACTTCTTAGCTAAGGCCAATCCTGACAAAGTCGCCAGTGAGAAGAAGAAGTATCAGGACTATGTGGCTGAATTGAAGAAGTATCAGAAATAATTCTTTGCGTTTTTTAGAAAAAGATCCCCCTTGAACCTAACAATAGGTGAAGGGGGATTTTCCATTTATGGAATTAAGACCATTGTCGGAGGCAGAACTGAAAGAGACGAAAGGCGGTGAGGCCATCACTTTAGCGGCCATCATGGCTTTATTAGCAATTGGGGTAGTAACCATAATCTGTTACAAATTTTTCATTTCCAAAAGCGGTAAGGCAACTTTGCCTGGCGGTTTCACGTTCCAATGGAACTAAATCCGCTGTCTTGCTTTGAGGGGACTCTTTTAGAGAAGCCACGTGAAAAAGCCAACCGATTAGGGCTAAATTCACTCTCGGATGTCGAGCTTTTGGCTTTAGTGATTGAAACTGGAGACAAACGGGAAAATGTTTTGGAGCTCTCCTCAAGGCTTCTGATTGAGAAAGGGGGTTTAAGAGGCATCTTCCTTAAAAATGAAAAAGGCCTTTACACCTATGGCGTCAAGAAAGCCAAAGCCTTCCGGCTTTTAGCTATCGGTGAATTGATCAAAAGGCTTCCTTTAGCCAAAGATGAAACCATTTTGTCGGCCAGTGATGCCTTTGAAAAGACCCGCTTCTTCTTTTTAGGAAAGACTAAAGAACTGGGATTGGTCATTTTCCTATCCGAAAAAAGAAAAGTTCTTTGCCTGGAGGAAATGACCTTCGGGACCAGCAGTCAAGTGTTTCTTCCTATTGACCAAGTGGTAAAAAAGGCCGTTAACGTTGAAGCTTCTTTTCTGATTTTGATTCATAATCACCCCTCCGGAAACCTGAATCCATCCAATGCCGATCTCAGCATGACTGGTGAAATAAACGCCCGGCTAGGCTCTTTGAAGGTTCTTTTTCTTGACAGCTTAATTGTTTCGGAAGATGGTTATTGCTCTTTACGAAAGCTTCACCCGGACCTTTTTAGCTAAAATCTAACTTTTTTCCTTGCTTTTTTGGCTTGAAACTAATTTATCCCATATATATAATATAGTCTAGTTATACAGGAGCATGGTTTATGGTAAATATCGATAAAAATCTCGAAGCCGGTATGAATCTTCTTAGTGAAGGCAAGAAAATCGATCAGGGTCTGAAGCTTATCAACAAATCAGCCAAAAAAGGAACCACGAAAGGCAAGTCTTACTTTGAAGTCGGAAAAGTAATCCGTGAAGGTGTACCGGGTCTTGAACCTAACGTCGAAGAAAGCCGTAAGTATTATGATGCGGCTGTCACTCATTTCTTCCGTGAACCCTGCGATAGCATGGACCATCGGGAATTAGGTGACTATTTCTATTATGGATTAGGCACTGAGCCAGTTGATAAGAACCACGCTTTGGAGTTTTATGATTTAGCCGCTAAGGATGGCGATGAGATTGCTAAGGAAAGAGCCGCTCAGATCAGAAAAGAACTTTCTTCTGGATCTGCTGTTTCTGCACCGGTCCTTTCTCCCGATACTGTTGCTAAGGAAGAAGTCAAGCCTGCTGCTGAGGAAACTAAGCCTGTCGAAGAGGCAAAGCCTGTTGCTGAAGAAGCTAAACCTGTCGAAGAGGCTAAGCCGGTCGAAGAGGCTAAACCGGTTGTTGCTGTTGTTCCTGAAGTTAAGGAAGCTCCAGTTGTTTCCGAAGTTGAAAAACCGGCCAAGATAACTAATGTCGATGTCAAGGCTGTTGTCGATGCTGACCAATTATTGTTAAAAGCCCTTCGTTTAATTTATTATCCCACTTCCAGTGATGCTGACAAGAAGGATGGACTTGAATTTGCTAAGACTGCTTCTGACAATGGCTCTATCCGTGCTTCCACTTTCGTTGGCTATTTATTCGAAGGCGAAACGGATGTTGTTGCTAAAGACATTAAGGAAGCTAAGAAATATTTTGAAAGAGCTGTCGATAAGGGAGGCTGTGTAGCTGAGTATTGCTTAGGACTTCTTTATCTTGATGCTGAAAATGATTTTGCTGATGAGAAAAAGGGTCAGGATCTTATCACTGATTCTGCCAAGAAAGGCTGTGCCTATGCTCTTTGCTATTTAGGTGATGGCTATCGTGAGAAAGTCACCGATCCTAAGAATTTAGACATCGCTTATCAGTACTATTGCTTAGCCGGTGAACGTGGATATGGATTAGCCTATCACAACATGGGTGAAATCGATGCTTCCAGACAGGATTCCGATTTAGCTCAGATGCATGAGAAGAATGCTATTGAAAATGGCTACAATCCTGACACCGAATATCAGAATCCTCTCTTCAACAATCTTCACATCTAACAATTAGACAAATAATTAATTAATCCCTCCTACGATTGGAGGGATTTTTTAATTCCTCTTTTCACTTAAATAGGTATATATATTTATATATATAAATAATTTAGTTTTTTCTAGAAACAAAATATTATAAAAAACAAATATATTCCTTGAATTGTGCCCGCTAATGTCGTATACTTTCTCTTGCTTCCACAAAGAAGAGAATACGGTCTCCAGTAAGATCTAGAGGCTATAACCCTGATGAGTTCGAAGCAGCCATGAAGGGTCAAAAAAATTAACTGAGAAATCAGTTGACACTGACTTGATACCATGGTATATTCTTATTCGCGTCTAAAAGGCGCGATACGAAAAATACTTAATACGGTCGCTCTTTGAAAACTGAACGGGATGACCAGTTATACACAAGGTAAACGTCAATCACCTAATCAATTTTAGGTAGTTTTGAACATAGGACAGTAATT
>Ga0172378_10002088_pt1 | contig 18641 bp, 8 predicted proteins | sample GrowelOW332metaG_FD_119755 | JGI IMG/M metagenome (GOLD analysis project Ga0172378, IMG submission 119755) | Groundwater microbial communities from an aquifer near a municipal landfill in Southern Ontario, Canada - Pumphouse #3_1 metaG | ecosystem: Environmental > Aquatic > Deep subsurface >... | reverse complement strand
GCTGCCTTCGCGAGGAAAAACACCAGCAAAAACCATTGGCTTCACTTCTTGATAACCATGCAAAGCTTCTAGCTCTTTTGCGTTTGCTTGATTAAAAGTGGAACTAATTGTGTCGCCAACACGACAATCACCAACTTGCTTGAAGCCGGTGATGATGTAGCCGATTTCCCCTTCTTTCAATTCGCCAGTAGAAAAATAATCTGGTTTAAAAACACCGATATCCAAAACTTCACTTTCTGCTCCGGAAATAATCAAACGAATTTTGTCTCCTTTTTTGATACTGCCATTAAAAATACGAACATAAGCAACAACGCCTTTGTATTCATCGTATTTGGAATCAAAAATTAAAGCGCGAGAAAGTTCCGGATTTTTGGCGGCAACCCTTTTTGGTTCAGGACCATTTTTGATTACCGAACGCAAAATATCCTCTACTCCTTCACCAGTTTTCCCGGAAGAACACAAAATTTCTTCTTCGCGACAACCAATTAATTTGATAATTTCTTCTTTGGTTTTTGGAACATCGGCAGCTGGCAAATCAATTTTGTTGACTACTGGAATAATTGTTAAATCTTGTTCCAAGGCCAAATAAAGATTAGCCAAAGTTTGAGCCTGAATACCTTGGGTGCAATCCACTAACAAAACAGCCGTTTCCACAGCAGCCAAAGAACGGGAAACTTCATAGGAAAAATCCACGTGTCCCGGAGTATCGATTAGGTTTAGTTGATAACCATCATAATCCATGGTTACCGGTTGTAATTTGATTGTAATACCGCGTTCGCGCTCAATATCCATCCCATCCAAAATCTGATCTTTCATTTTGCGCTTATCTACCGTTCCGGTGATTTCTAACATTCTATCGGCCAAGGTTGATTTCCCGTGGTCAATATGAGCAATAATACAAAAATTCCTTATTTTTTCGCTTCTATTCATAAATTTATCTTACTTTATTTGCTGCCAGTGGTCAATAAAAGGCCATTTTCATGGTCTTTTATGTTTAATTAATTTAATTTCCTCTTGCTTCGCTTTGGTCGCCGACGTTTAATTTTTTAAACGGCAATTTTTTGGATAAAACCCGAGAAAAGCTTTCCATTTCTTCGCTGCCCAACATTTTACAAACAAACAAATAGGTTAAAGTGCCAACAAGCAAAGAAGTTGATAGTTGAATAAAAACCCCCTTGAAAGTGGTCATATCGATAAAAGGCCAAACCGCCAATTTGGAAATTTGAATTGCCACACCAGACAAAAGAGCGGCAGCAGAATATTTTAGAGCGGAAATAAGAATTGGAAAAGCGTTAAGGATGGGAATTTCAATATAGAGAAATATCCATAACAAGATAAAATTAAAAATACTAGAAATTGAAGCGGCAATCGCCAAACCAGTCACCCCCATTTTTCTACCCAAATACCAAGAAAGAATTAAATTACTCAAGACACTTAAACCTCCAATATACAAAGGAGTTTTTGAATCGTGGCGAGCATAAAAAACCCTCACCAACAGCGGAGCGGCGGCTTGCGCAACTAGGGAAATGGAAAAAATTCCCAAAGCATTCATAGTTAAAACCGTATCATTCCAATCAAAAGCGCCGGTTCCATAAACAACACGAATAATCTGGGCACGGAGAGTGATAATAAAAACCGTCGTCGGAATCACAAAAAACATAATCTGCCGCATGGTGGAGCTAAATTTTTCAATCAAGATTTTTGGTTCAAAAGCATATTCTGAAAAAGAAGGAAAGGCAGCAATAGCAAAAGAAACACCAAAAACGCCAACCGGAAAAGACTGTAGATTGTTGGCAAAATTAAAAACAGTCAAAGTTCCGCTAGGCAACAAAGAGGCAATAATAGTAGTAAATAGTAAACCAATTTGAGAAACGGCCAAACTAAGCGTTCGCGGCACCATCATGCGGCCGATTTTTCTGGTATTTTTGTCGCGCCAATTTAAAACCATCGACCAACGGAAACCCAAACGAAAAACTGAAGGCAATTGAATCGCAGCGTGAAAAAAAGCACCAATCACCACCCCCCAAGCGAGACCATAAATTCCGCAAGACTTAGAAAGAAAAATTGCACCAAAAATAATTCCCAAATTATAAACCATCGGAGCGATGGAATAAATCAGAAAACGTTTAGTTGATTGGAGAATGCCGCCCAAAACACCGGAAATACCCAAAAACAAAGGCGAAAGAAACATTATTCTAGTCAAATTGGCCGTTAATTTTTGCGCTTCCGGATTAAAACCGGGAGCAATAACCTTGATTAAAGGATTGGCAAAAATTATGCCAAAAATTGAGAGAATCAAAATTGCGAGAGATAAAAAGTTCAAGACATTGCTCGCCAAATACCAAGCCTCTTTGTTTTCTGATTCTTCTTTTTTTAGGAGAGTAGTAAAAATCGGGATAAAACCAGCAGATAAGGCCCCTAAAACCACCAAATTAAAAACCAAATCCGGCACTCTGAAAGCGGCATAATAAATATCTAATAATTCTCCAGCACCAAATTGTCCGGCCAGAATACGATCACGAATTACCCCCAAAAATCTGGACAACAAAGAAAATATTGCCACCAAAGTAGCGGCCAAGGCAATACTATTAATTTGTCCTTTTCCCAAATTCTTCGTCATAAGTGAATTATAGCACAAACTTCAAAAAAAATTCCGACCATTTTAATCAGGACGGAATTTTTTTGCGATAACAACAAATTATTTGTATTCTTCGCGAGATTGTTTTCCTTTGTAACCAGTACCAGCCGGGATTAAGCAACCGATAATGACATTTTCTTTCAAGCCTTCCAAATAATCAATTTTACCGTTAACAGCCGCCTCGATCAAAACCCTTGGAGTTTCTTGGAAAGAAGCAGCGGATAAGAAGCTGTCAGTGGTCAAAGAAGCTTTGGTGATACCCAACAATAATCTTTCGGCACTTGCTGGATAATTAGTTTCCTTGTTGGCTTTATTCAAAACCTCTTCTTCGATAGTTTCTCCAGGCAATAAATTTGTGTCACCAGCTTCTTTCACTAAATAGCGGGAGAACATCTGGCGAGAAATAATTTCAATGTGTTTGTCATTCAAAGGTTGGCCCTGAGAAGAATAAGCATATTGAATTTCACGAATAATATATTTTTGAGTCTCTAGACGTCCTTTCATTTTGTATAATTCGCGCAAATCAAGACTGCCTTCAGTTAATTGAGTTCCTCTTTCCACAAAATCACCATCTTTCACCATAATCATCGTACCGCGAGGAATAGAAAATTCTTTGATTTTTTCAATTTCTTTGAATACGCCAACAAACTTATCTTTTACTTCTGCTGTGCCAGCGGTCTTTGACTTAACAATTTCTTCGCCGATAGAAAACAGAGCTGCTCCTTTTGATACTTTTGCGCCGTCTTCAACCAAAACCTTAATTGCTAATTTTTTCTTGTCTTTGGAAGTTATACCAGAAGAAAGTTTAATTTCATTTATTTTTTCTGAGAAATAATATTTGTCTTGATCCTTTCCTTGATAGGCAATACTCAAAATTTTGGTTTGCGGGTTGGTGACAGAAATTTCTTTTCCGTCTTTGTCTCTAATAAGTTTTTGAGCAAAATCAATTTTTACCTTTCCAGAGACGTCAGACATCAAAGCTTTTTTCTTTGGCGAACGTGCTTCAAAAATTTCTTCCACACGAGGCAAACCTTGAGTGATATCGTCTTGTCCAGCTACACCACCAGTGTGAAAGGTTCTCATCGTCAACTGTGTTCCTGGTTCACCAATTGATTGAGCAGCAATAACACCAACAGTGGCGCCAAGTTTTACTGGTTTGTTATAAGCCAAATCATAGCCATAACATTTGGCACAAATTCCTTTGTGCATTTTGCAAGTCAAAACCGAACGGACACAAGCTTCGGAAATTTCAACATTGTTGGCACGGAATTCTCGTAACAAATCTTCTGTTAACAATTCTCCGGCAGATAATATTTTTTTACCGGCATCATCTTTCAAATCTTTGGCGAGATAACGTCCAAGAATTCTCTTGAAGAAATCTTCACCAACTTTTTCACTTTCTTCTTTGGTGATAATTAATCCTTCTTCGTCGCCGCAATCTTCCTGTGAAACGATAATATCCTGAGAAACATCAACCAAACGACGAGTCAAATAACCAGCGTTAGCGGTACGAAGAGCGGTATCGGACAAACCTTTACGAGTAGCGTGGGTGGAAATAAAATATTCCAAAACACCAAATCCAGCTTTGAAATTTCCCTTAACTGGCAATTCAATAATTGCCCCAGAAGGAGAAGTTACCAAACCTTTCATACCCAAAATCTGTACTGGCTGAGCCCAAGAACCTCTGGCTCCAGATTCAATCATAGAGAACACAGGCAAAACCTTGGTTAAACCTTTTTTACAAATATCAGCAACTTTGTCTTTGGTTTTGGTCCACTCTTCAACAACTTTGGCATATCTTTCACTGTCGGTTAACAATCCTTCTTCGTATTGTTCTTGAATCAATTCAACTTGAGCGTTGGCGTCTTCAATTAATTTGTCTTTTTCAGGCAAGGAAGGCAAATCCCCAAAACCCCAAGACAAACCTGATTTGGTGATAAAGGAGAAACTGCTATTTTTTAGGTGGTCAATAAAGCGAACTGTGTCATCTTCACCATAAAGACGAAGCACTTCGCGGATAAAATCTTTCAATTTCCCTTTGCCAACAACATCGTTGAAGAATCTTAATTTTTCAGGTAAAACCTGATTGAAAATAATACGTCCGACCGTGGTGCGAATTCTCTTGCCGTCAGACATGCGAACCATGATTGGCTGGTGAAGTTTGATGAAGTTATTTTGATAAGCTAAATCGGCTTCATCTTCACTGAAAAAATATTTTAATTCTTCATCTTTCAAATCTTTTGATTCTTCATCAAAAATAGTCATGTAGTAAGCACCCCAAACAATATCCTGAGAAGGAGCAACGATTGGATCGCCAGTCGCCGGTTTCAATAAGTTGTGAGTGGAAAGCATCAAATCTTTTGCTTCTTGACGAGCTTCTTTGGTCAAAGGAACATGAACTGCCATTTGGTCTCCATCAAAGTCGGCGTTAAAAGCGGTACAAACAAGCGGATGAATCTGAATGGCTTTACCTTCAATTAATACTGGTTTAAAAGCTTGGATACCAAGACGATGCAAGGTAGGAGCACGGTTCAGCAACACATAAGCATCACGAACCGTTTCTTCTAAAATATCAAAAACTTCATCATGCCCAGCTTCGATGTAACGAGAAGCGCTGCGGACATTATGAACAATTTCTCTTTTAATTAATTGGCTGATAATAAATGGCTTGAATAATTCAATCGCCATGATTTTTGGCAAACCGCATTGATCCAGATTTAATTTTGGATTAACCACGATTACTGAACGGCCAGAATAATCGACACGTTTTCCAAGCAAGTTTTGGCGGAAACGTCCTTGCTTTCCTTTTAAAGAATCAGCCAAAGATTTCAGTTGTCTTTTTTGCCCAGTAGAAGCAGTAACGGTTTTGCTGTGGCGAGCAGAGTTATCAATCAAAGCATCAACTGCTTCTTGCAACATGCGTTTTTCGTTGCGGCAGATAACTTCTGGAGCATTCAAATCAACTAATTGTTTCAAACGATTATTGCGATTAATAACCCGACGATATAAATCATTCAAATCAGAAGCAGCAAAACGTCCTCCATCAAGAGCAACCATCGGGCGCAAATCTGGCGGAACAACCGGCAAGACATTCAAAATCATCCATTCTGGACGAATATTGTTGTTGCGAAAACTTTTTAGAAGTTTTAAACGTTTGATTAATTTGTCTTTTTTGGACTCAACCGCATCAACTAGTTTTTCTTCTAATTTTTCAACGCTTTTTTCTAGATCAATTTTTTCTAATAATTTGCGAATAGCACCGGCACCAATGCCAGCTTCAAAAATATGGCCAAATTTCAAACTTAAGGATTGATAACTTTGCTCAGAAATTACTAATAGCGGTTTCAATTCTTTTAGTTCTTTGAGAGTGGTATTGAATTCTTCGTCTAGTTGTTTGATTTTTTCTTCTTTCAATTCACCGCCTTCTTTTTCGATGCTTTTCTTTTTTGATTTGTACTCATTTTTGATTTGTTCAATAGTTGCTTCTTTCAAATCTTCATCAACTTCAGTGACGATAAAACTGGCATAATAAATAACTTTTTCTAAGGATTGGATGCCGAGATTTAATAATAATCCGATTTTTGAAGAAACACCGCGCAAAAACCAAATATGAGTAGCTGGGACTTGCAGAGTGATGTGACCCATTCTTTCGCGACGAACAATACTGCGAGTTACTTCAACGCCGCACTTATCACAAATGATTCCTTTGTAGCGGATTTTTTTGTATTTACCGCAAGCACATTCCCAGTCTTTGGTTGGACCAAAAATCTTCTCACAGAAAAGGCCATCCTTTTCAGGCTTCTGAGTGCGATAGTTAATCGTTTCTGGACGAATAACTTCACCGAAGGACCAGGCCAAAATATTTTCCGGGCTGGCTAACTTCAAGCGGATAGCATCGAAATCGCTAGTTTTGATTGGATTTAACATATATTTTTATGAAGCGATAAAATTAGTAAAAATGAGAAGATTTTATTCTTCGATTACTTCTGACGCCGAGTCTTCGTTTGTTTCTGATTCTAAATTTTCTTCCAATTCTGCCATTTTTTCCAAACTTTCAGCATCGGCAATAATTTCCGGATTTTCTACAACAAATTTTTCATCTTTTGGTTTGCCTTTTTCTTCTTGAGCAAAAACTTCGGCTGGAGTTTCTTTTGGAACTTCCAGAACTTCATTATTGCCCAAGAGTTCGACATCCAAACACAAACCCTTCAATTCACGAATTAAAACATTGAAGGATTCAGGAACATTGAGTTTTTCAATTTCCTCACCTTTGATGATTGCTTCATAAGCTTTGCTTCTTCCAGGAACGTCATCAGATTTGATGGTTAAAATTTCTTGCAAAGTATGAGCAGCACCATAACCTTCCAAAGCCCAAACTTCCATTTCACCAAAACGTTGCCCACCAAATTGAGCTTTTCCGCCCAAAGGTTGTTGAGTGATTAGAGAGTATGGACCAATTGAACGTTGGTGAATTTTGTCTTCAACCATGTGGTTTAGTTTCAAAATATATTTGTAGCCAACAGTAATTTTGTGATCATAAGCTTCACCAGTTTTTCCATCAAAAAGAGTTACTTTTCCGTCTTCCGGCAAGCCAGCCTTTTTTAGTTCTTCTCTAATTTGATCTTCGGTAACACCATTGAGCGCTGGTGTGGCAACCCGATAATCTAATTTTTTTGCTGCAAAACCAAGGTGAGTTTCAAGCAACTGTCCAAGGTTCATACGAGAAATAATACCCAAAGGAGAAAGAATGATGTCTACCGGAGTACCGTCTTCCAAATAAGGCATATCTTCTACTGGAACAATCTTGGAAATAACCCCTTTGTTTCCGTGGCGTCCGGATGTTTTGTCACCAACTTGGATTTTTCGAAGATTGGCAACAGAAATTTGAATGGATTTCAAAACACCGGCAGATAATTTGTCGCCGTCTTCACGAGAGAATAATTTGATATCAACCACTTTTCCGTGTTCACCATGTTCAAGATAAAGAGAAGAATCGCGAACATCTTTGGCTTTGTCGCCAAAAATTGCACGTAATAATTTTTCTTCGGCTGACAAGGTGGTTTCACCTTTTGGAGTAATTTTTCCAACCAAAATATCACCGGAGGAAACTTCGGCACCAATACGGATAATACCTTCTTCGTCCAAGTTTTTTAATTTTTCTTCACTGATGTTTGGAATGTCGTTGGTGATCATTTCTGGACCAAGCTTGGTATCGCGAACATCAATAGTATAATTTTCAATATGAATTGAAGAGAGAGTATCTTTGCGAACCAAATTTTCAGAAATAATAACCGCATCTTCGTAGTTGTATCCTTCCCAAGTCATGAAGGCAACCAATAAATTTCGGCCCAATGATAGTTCTCCTTTATCGATACAAGGACCATCTGACAAAACATCTCCTTTTTTTATTTTGTCGCCAACATTAATTGTTGGGTGTTGATTAATACAAGTAGAGGAATTGGAGCGCAAAAATTTGTTTAGGTTGTAGCGAGTAATTTGGCCTTTTTTGTCGACTGTTTCAATACAAGCGGAATCAACACGAACTGCTTCTCCGTCTTCACTGGCAATTACTACATGTCCACTATCGCGAGCAGCACGAGCTTCAACGCCTGTTCCAACAACTGGCGCTTCTGCCTTCACCAAAGGAACCGCCTGACGTTGCATGTTTGTGCCCATCAATGATCTCTGTCCATCATTGTGTTCCATAAAAGGAATCAAACTGGTGGCAATAGAAATAATTTGATTAGCGGCAACACCGACAAAATCAATTTTGGCAGTTTCTTCTGTTGCTGGTTCACCAAATTTTCTCACTTCAAATTTGCTTACCAAAATCTTGCCAGTTTCATCCATTGGAATTGTGGCATCAGCAGTGATGAATTTTTCTTCTTCAAAAGCGTCAAGATAAACAATTTCATTAGTTACACGACTGCCAGTTTTTTCGTGGACAATTTTTCGATATGGAGTTTCTAAGAAACCATAAGAATTCAAACGAGAAAAACTAGCCAAGTGGCCAACCAAACCAATGTTCGGACCTTCCGGAGTAGCAATCGGACAAATACGACCATAGTGAGTAGTGTGAACATCGCGAACATCAAAGCCGGCTCGTTCACGAGTTAAGCCTCCAGGACCCATCGCACTCAAGCGACGTTTGTGTTCCAATTCAGCAAGCGGATTGGTTTGATCCATGAATTGAGAAAGTTGAGAAGACATGAAGAATTCTTTTACTACCCCAATTACTGGACGAGCATTGATTAATTTTGTTGGTGTGATTCCTGAAATATCAGAAGTGGACATTCGATCTTTGATGATGCGTTCCATTCTAGCCAAACCGACACGGAAACGATTCTGGATTAAACCGCCAATAGCGCGAACGCGACGATTTCCCAAGTGATCAATATCATCTTCTGGTTCCTTAGTGATATTTAAACGAATAACTTCTTTGATAATCAAAACCAAATCTTCTTTGCGCAAAACACGATTTTCTTTTTTGTTTGGCAAATCCAATTCAAAACGGCGATTTAATTTGTAGCGTCCAACGCGGCCAAAATCATAACGATCAAAGCGGCAGAACATTGATTGAATAAGTTGGCGAGCATTTTCCGAAGAAGCCAAATCTCCTGGACGAATTCTTTTATATACTTCTTGCAAGCCTTCTTCTTCGGTCTTGGCGGCATCTTTTTCAATAGTTGCTTCCAAGAAACCGATTTCATCTGGGGTTTTTTTCAAATCAACATCTTTGAAAAGATCAATTAAAGTTTTGTCGTCAACATAACCAAAAGCACGCAACAAAGAAGTCACGGCAACTTTTCTCTTGCGATCAATACGAACCCAGAGAACTTTGTTTTGATCTGATTCAATTTCCAACCAAGCACCGCGATTAGGAATAATTTTTGCACCATAGCATTTTTTTCCCTTCACGAATTCGGCAGTAAACATTACACCGGCACTACGGATTAATTGAGAAACAATAACCCTTTCAATACCATTAATAATGAAGGTTCCTTTGTCAGTCATGATTGGGAAATCTCCCAAAAATACTTCTTGAGAAATTGCCTGATTGGTTTTTTTGTTTAAGAGGCGAGTTTTGACGCGCAAAGGTGCCTCATAAGTAATATTCTTTTGACGGCTTTCGGTTTCATTGAATTTTGGTTCGTCAAGATAATAATCTTCTAAATAAAGTTCCAAATCGCGACCAATAAAATCGGAGATCGGATTAATTTCATCGAAAAGCTCAGCAAGGCCTTCTTCCAAAAACCAGCGATAGGAATCTTTTTGAATCTCAATTAGGTCAGGCATTGCCATCACTTCTTGATGATTACCAAAAAATTTCCGACCTTCGTTTTTCTTTTCGGATTTTATATTGGTCTGGGACATAAATTTATCTAAAAAAATTTATAAACTAATTTAAAAAAATTTTATTTTCTACATCTAATCCTTATCAACAAAAAAATCTCAAAGCCAGTCGGTTTGAGTTAACGATGTTAGAAATTATAATTGATTTTGAGTAATCACGGAACGAAAGCCGCCCAAAAAAGATAAAAGACCTGGCGCGCATGGTTTTTTATTTTTTGCAGGGTGGAAATATTTTCTGTCCTAAATTGTCTTGATTCTTATAATATAAAATTATTTATAATTTGTCAATACACAATTTATCCACAAAATATCAACTGAGTAAGTTGCTCAATTCTTCTTTGGCCACCAAACGATCATCCCAAGGTATTTTTTCGTTATTCTTAGAACAAATAAACTGTTCGCCGCCCTTTCCAGTAATCATTACCAAATCTCCTTCACGAGCTTCTTCAAAAGCGCGGCGGATAGCTTCCCTTCTATCAATAATTTTTAGCAAATTTTCGCTAATTATTTTTCCTTTTTCTTCTGCTCCAGCTGCAACCTGATCAATAATTTCTTGAGGGTCGTCATCATAAGGATCCTCATTAGTAACAATAACCAAATCGGCTCTTTCTCCGGCAATTCCTCCCAAGATTGGACGACGGGCGGCATCTCTGCCTCCACCAGTTGAGCCAAGAACGTGAATAATTCTTTGATGAGGGATTAATTCCATTGTGTCATAAAGTTTTTCCAAAGCGCGCGGTTCAAAAGCGTAATCAACCAAAACAGTGAAATTCTGGCCAGCATCAACTTTTTCCATCTTTCCCACCAAACCAGAAACCTCCGCCAAGCCAATCTGCGCTTTTTCCAGAGGAAGGTCCAAACCGGCACAAACTGCCAAAACAGCAGCCGAATTTTGAGCATTAAAAGCTCCCAATAATTTCAAAGACACTTCCTGATTAAGAGATGTTTGCTCTTTTTGTGAAGCAGCTCGTTCCAGAGGGAAAAATTCAAAAGAAGTTCCAGCGACTGATGGTTTGATGTTATTAAAATAAAATAATTCTAAATCTTTAGTAGTTGATTCGGAAAATTTGCTTAAATCAGCTTCACCAGGTTGGCCAAACAAAAAAGCAATTTTTCTCTCACTCCAAAAATTTAAAAAATAAGGCGCATTTTCATCGTCACCATTAACCACAATTGTTTTTTTGACTCGATTAAAACCTAATTTTTGAATCTGGCTTTTTGGATTAATAACTTTTTTCTGGTCATTAATATACTTGGTGCGGCAAAAAGATAAGTGTCCGAATAATCGTCCTTTGGCAGCTTTGTAGTTTTCAAAACTACCATGAGATTCTAGATGTTCAGGATACAAACCGGTAAATAATAAAGAGTCAAAATTAATAAAACGATGGCGGAATTGGCGGATTCCTTCCGAAGTACTTTCAATAATTGCAAATTCACAGCCATTTTTTACCATTTTTCGAATCATTCGCTGAGTAAAAAACCGTCCAACCATCGTCATTTTTTTGTCATTCAACCATTCTTTGTTGCCATCGGAAAACATGGCTGTAGAAGTATAGCCAACTTTGTAGCCCATTGCTCGCAAAGCGCGAGCTAAAAGATAGACCGTGGAAGTTTTTCCAGTGGTTCCAGTAACACCAATCACAATTAAACGATCTGAAGGAGAGCCATAGACCATTACCGCCGCAAAACTAAGAATAAAATGATAAATCGGCTGGAGAGCAAGAAATAACTTGCGAGGAATTAATTTTTTTATTTTGTTTAACATACTGAATAATTCTAGCGCAAAAGGTCCAAAAAAGCAAAAAAAGACATGCTTATTAAACATGTCTTCTTAAAAAAATAACTAGTGAGAAAAATAATCCTCTTCATCCAAAAATGGTGGCTTTTTTTCTTTTTTTATTTCTTTCAAATCCTCCCTTTCTTCCTCTTCATTCTCGCGAATATCATCCAAAATTTCTTCTTGATATTCTTCGCTAGTTTCTGGTTCGTCTTCTAGTTTTTCTAGTTCTTCTTCTGCAAAAATACTTTCTTCTTCATTATTTTCCTCAGAATCCGATTGATGTCCAAAATCTAAAACCCCATCATCACCTTCATCATTATTGCCCAAATAATGATCCGGGGCGACAGAATTGACGCGACTGTGAACTGGAGATACTGGAATACCTATTTCAAAATCATTTTCGGAAATCAAAATTTCCCGTGGCTTGGAACCGTTGGAAGGACCAATCATACCGGCATCTTCCATCATATCCAAAATTTTTGCCGCGCGACCATAACCAATACTAAGACGGCGCTGCAATAAGGAGGTGGAAGCCTTGCCAGCCTTGATGACTATTTCTTTGGCAGCATCCAATAAATCATCTTCATCACCATAACTACCATCCATTCCAACCCCAGCTACCCCGCCAACTTTTTGTCTCTCAGTCACACCGTCCAAATATTCAACTTCGCCGCTCTTTTCTTTGATGTAATTAATAATATCTTTAATTTCTTCATCACTAACATAAGCGCCCTGAATGCGTTTTGGTTTTGATAATTCAGGTGTGGTTAAAAGCATATCTCCTTGACCTAATAACTTTTCCGCTCCAGAAATATCCAAAATTGTTTTTGAGTCAACCAAAGAAGTAACAGCAAAAGCAATACGAGCCGGAATATTTGCTTTGATTAAGCCAGTGATAACATCCACACTTGGACGTTGAGTAGCAAGAATTAAATGAATGCCGACCGCCCGAGACATCTGAGCCAAACGAATAATCGCGGCTTCCATATCTTTTCCGGCAGTCATCATGAAGTCTGCCAATTCATCAATCACAAAAACAATGTATGGCATTTTTTCTTTGGCGTCAGTATTATAGCTGGCAATATTTTTTTTGCCGCAACTATTCAAAACGTCATAACGGCGATTCATTTCGTTCAAACACCACTTCAAAGCATTAATTGTTTTACCAACCTCGGTAATTACCGGCACCAAAAGATGAGGAATGCCATTATAAATAGGCAATTCCACCCTCTTCGGATCAACCATAATAAAACGCAAATCTTCCGGATTGTTTTGATAAAGCAAAGAAACAATAATCGTGTTCAAACAAACTGATTTTCCAGAGTTGGTTGCCCCGGCTACCAGCAAGTGCGGCATGCGAGTAATATCATAAATCCAAGAAGTGCCGGAAACATCTTTTCCGAGAGCAATCATTAAATTGTTTTTTCGTGTTTTGAAAACATTATCATCCAAAATTTCTCGCAAACCAACGAGCGCCTTGGCTTTGTTTGGCACTTCCACCCCAATCAAGGATTGTCCAGGAATTGGCGCTTCGATACGAATTGGATGAGCGGCTAAAGCTAATGATAAATCATTATTAAGAGTGGTGATGCGAGAAACTTTCACCCCCTCAGCCGGCTTAAAAGTATATTGAGTAACAGTCGGTCCAACTTTGGTTTCACCCATTTCAACCATGATACCGAAATTTTCTAAGGTATGTTTAATTTTTAGAGCACCTGAAGAGGTGTCACCACTAACCGCTTTGCTTGTTTTGTTATTTAATAATTCCAGAGGAATATCAATTTTGACCGTCTTTTTCGGCCAAACAATTTTCTCCTGAGTTTTTTTCTCTGTTTCTTTAAATTTTGCCGGAACAATCTCATCGTCATCTTCTTCTTCCTCTTCCCCTTCATCTTCTTCGTGATGAGCTTGAACTTCTTTTTGCTGCCAAGTAGTTAAAATCTTTTTGCTCAAAGCTTGCGCCTTTTCTTTGGCGGCTGACACTTCACCTTCTTCATCTTCGTTATCATCTTCATTTTCAATATTCTTGCTGGATAAGGAATTTAAAATTTTCGCCCAGATACTTTCTCGACCGATTATTTTGGAAAGTGAAGTATTAAAAATAATAACCAATGAAGACAAAAATAGGCAGCCCAAAATTAGAACGCCGCCCCAAAAACCAAAAAGATAAAAAGAAGCCCGTGATAATCCCCAGCCGACATAACCGCCGCCAGAACCAGCAAGGGCAGTTTCTTTCCAGAGGGACTGTTCATAAAAAAAATGAAACAAGGTTTGGATGGAGACAAAAAGTAAAAGAAGTCCAAGATAATCTTTAAATTTAATTTGATATTTTTTATTCAAAGATAAAAGACCGCCCCAAGCCAAGAAAAAAAACGGCACCAAATAACGGCCGAAACCAAAAATTAAACCAAGCCAATGAGCAATAAATTGACCGAATTTACCAGATAGGCCAAAAAGTCCTAAAAAACTTAGCAGCCCAAAAGCAAAAAGAATCACAATAAAAATACTTTTTTTCGCTCGATCATCCAATTCCAAATGAGGCGTAGAAATATATTCTAAGGGATCTTTTTTTTGAGATTTTTTTCCATTTTTCTTATTCATATCAAAATTATAGCAATTAGCCTGGTTTATCTCAACACTCGATTAATAAATTCCGCCTGGCGTTTTTTTATTAAGTTTCTTTTTCGAGTAAATTTTTTCAAATAAAAATCTTGCTGCTTCATCACTTCTTGAGCCTTTTTTAATAATTTACCTTTTTTTAAATCTCCTAATTCAACCACCAATTCTGGACAATTAATAAAACGGGCGAAATTTCGATTCCTTAAATCATAAGCGACATTAATTTCCGGAGTCAGAGCGCCAAAAGCTAAAACGCAGGAATGCAGCATCATGCCAATCACCAAATCTAATTCTCCATAAATATATTTTTGCTCTTTGGCTGAAAGATCGACTAATTTTAATCCTTTTATTTTTAATTCAGGATAAATATTGTCTTCTCCTGGATGATGTTTTAAATAATAAATTGTCGCGCCAAATTTTTTTTGAAAATATTCAGCAGTTTCCCGATAAGCCTTTAAAATATCTTCACGCCAAGGACCGAAACCGAGCCAGCCGGAATAATTTAGATTTAAACCAATTTTCAAACCTTCAGCTAATTTAAAATTTTGAGGAACAACTTCTGCCAACAAAACAGCTGGGTCGCCAATAACAGAAATTTTTTCATTTTTTATGCCCTGCTTAATTAAAAATTTTTTAGTATAATTTTCTCTAACTCCAACCAGTTCGGCTTTTTTGACCAAAGAAACAATACTTTCAGTTTCTGTTTTGGTTAAGCTTCTAGCACCAACCTCTCGAATATAGCCGACACCAAAAATAACTAACGGCTTTTTTAGGCCGGCAATCATTTGTTTATTGAAAGGTAAAAAATAGCGGTAAAAAACACCGCCGCCGCCAAAAATAATTACATCGGCTTGATTGAGGCGAGCCAGTTCTTTTTGATTATATTCTTTTAAAACTTCAATCGGAAAATCTGTAATTAAAGCTCCGGGAAATCTTTTTTGCAAAGTATCAGCCACCGCAATAACAATCGCCAAATCACCCTTGTTGTCCTTATCCCAAACATGAATGTGAGCGATTTTTATTTTTTTCATAATCACTTTTTTAGTTTTTATAATTAATCATCAAGTCTTGCGCTCGACGATTACTTTTTCGGCGTTCACGGATTGCAGCCAATAATTCTTGTCCGTTAACCGGAGAGGCGTGATGATTTAGAAACCAATACACTGCTGTGCGCAAAGCAGTCCAATCGTAATAAAGATTAATTCTCTCTTGCAAATTATCATCTAACTTCTTGTCGGCAGCAGCTAAATATTCTGACAAAAAAAGAATTTTCATTTCTTTGGCAAATGCCAGATCTTCCACTTGCGAACAATCTTATATTCTATTTGCTGAATAAAAGCTCCCAAATCACGGGCAAAATCAGCTGGTGAAAAATCTGTGAAATCAATCAAGCCAATTTTATTTTTCCCGATCTTAATAATGTTTTCCGGATGAGCATCGCCATGAATTAATGATTTTTTTTCAGGTAATAATCTTTCTTCATCTGCCGCGCAAGACTGATAGAGCTCAATCAAATCTTCATATTCATTATTTTTAAAACGTTCTTTCAGTTCTGAATAAATAAATTTCTCACCAGGCACTACGGAAGAAATTTTTTGGTTATCAGAATTAAAAGAAAAGCTTTCATCAATTGGAAGTTGATGAAGTTTGGCAAACATTTTGGCAGCTCCGAAAATCAAAGAGGCAATAGCTGCTTTGTCTCTTTTTCTAATATAATAAAGAAGTGTTTTCCCAGGCAAAGCGCGATAAAAAGTAGCGCGAAATTCTTCTGAATAAAAAAGCGGCCGTGGTAGTTTTATTTCTGTTCCGGGAAGTTCTTTCTGCCAGAGATAGCTTAGGGTGTCTAAAATATTTTTCCGCGGTTCATCACTATGCGCAGAACAGACAATTTGCAGTTTTTTTTCTTCGCCATTTTTATCAACAAAAAATAAATCATAACCGAAAACAGCGTGATAAGTAGAATCCCAAATTAACTTTTTGTATGGGTTGATAATGATTTTTTTAATTTCTTTGATTTGCGGATAATAAAAAGGCAGTTTCTCACTAAACAGTTTTAAAACGTAATTATCATCTAACAGGGAATAAATCTTATTCATAAATTAAAAATATTTTTGCCAATGTTTTGACCAAGCCAAAGAACGAATGCGAGCAACTTGTTTTTCAGCATTAATTTTTTGACGGCGAGTTTTTTTGTTTTCTAAGGATCTCACGGCGCGCAATAAATCATTAACCCCTCGTTCAAGCTCATCCGGACTCCAAGCCAGCGGACCAAAATGTCTTGAAAAATCATGGCCGCTTGACCACCACCAAGCACAACTTGCTAGACCGCGAGAAAGGTGCCAGCGAGCCCAAAAAAATCCACTATCTTTTTGATTTTCATGCACCGCTTTGATGACTAAATTTGCTAAACCCCAAAGAGCGCGATGAATTTCATTTTTTTTGCCTCTCCATAATTCATAAGGATTTTTTGCCAGTAGTTCTCTCTCACTACTTTCCCAAGAACAAGAACGTAAAATTATTTTTTCCGGACTAATAGTTGAAAGAATAAATTCACTAATTGTTCCTGTCATCATTCCCGAATTTTTAACCACTTTTTCCAATTCAGCGCTTTGGTCTTCATGGCGCAAGCCATAAAGTTCAGCATCGCTGGCGGTGATGATTGTTTCTTTTCTTTCAGTTTCCAAGGAGCGCTGAAAATGATCGGGAGCGTATTTGGTTGACCAGGCGCGATTGCGAAAAACTATTTTTAAACCGCTTGCTTGGTCTTGGTAGGTTTTTAGAGCATTAAAATCTTTTTTATTTTTTGGACTAAACGCAATTGGATCCAAAATTAAATATTCATAACCAAGATTTTTTATAATTTTTGCCACTGCTCCCGAATACGCCATTTCCGGCAAAAAAAATCCTTTCGGACGAGAAGTATCCAAATATTTTTTTAATATTTTTTCCTGCTCTTTAATCTGAAAAATAATTTCTTCTTCTGGAAGCAAAGGAAGAAAAGCATGATAAGCGGCCGTGCCGACAATTTCGATTCTTCCTGATTTGATTAGCGGTTTCAGGCGCTGAGCAAAATCATCCAAACCAAGTTCGGACATTCTTTCTAGCAAACACCCAGAAACATTAATCGTCATTCGCAAATTTGAATTTTCTTCAAAAAGACGCAAAAGGCGGAAATAACTTTTTTCTGCCGCTTCTTTGATTATTTCTCCTTCAATATTCGCCGGCTGATAAAAATGTAAAAAACTGAACCATTTCATAAATTAAAAGCGTAAAGTTTTTCTATATAATTCAACATATTTGCGAGCTTGAATTTCCCAGCTGTTAGATTTTTTCATCACACGCTTCACAAATTCTCGCCAATCTTTTTTGTTTTTATAGTTTTCCAAGGCACGAATAATGGCGCCATAAAAAGGCCAAACATCTTCCGATTTGAAAGTAAAGCCACTGCCTCTCTTGGTGGCTGGCGAATAATTTTCTACCGTATCATAAAGACCGCCAATTTCACGAACAATCGGAATGCAGCCATAACGCATAGCAATTAATTGATTAATCCCACAAGGTTCATGATTTGAAGGAAGCAAGAAGAAGTCCGATCCAGCATAAACTAAGGTTTCGTATTTTTGATTGGCTTCATGGGAAGGAATTAAAACCATTTTTTTCGGATGTTTCTTGGCAATTTTTGCCAGCTCTTTCAAATAATTTTTATCACCGGAGCCGATAATAATAAATTGGATATCAAGTTTTAATAAAGCTGGCATTAAAGCAATAATCAATTCAAAACCTTTTTGAAAAGTTACCCGGGAAGTGGTGCAGAAAATCGGTACGTTTTCATCTTCCGGCAAACCAAAATGTTTTTGCAAATAAATTTTATTTTCTTTTTTTGTTTCCGGATTAGCAAAAGAATATTTTTTAAAAATCGCTTCATCCTTTTCCGGATTATAGGCGTTGTAATCAATTCCGTTAATAATACCAAACAAGCGGTCTTCACGTTTTTTGAGAATCCGATTCAAGTCTTGCCCGAATTTTTTGGTTAAAATTTCATTGCGATACTGTTCGCTCACTGTGTTCACAACATCGGCGGACATAATTCCCCGTTTGGCAAAATTAATTTTTTCAATGGCCGGATCAGCAATGTGCGGTAATCTTTTGCGGCCAAAATCTCTTTCGGTGGTTGGAATTTCCCACCAATTATGGCCGAGCTGAAAAATTAAATTATGGATGGTAAAGATTGTTTTTGATTTTTTTAAAGTT
>Ga0172378_10002087_pt1 | contig 18643 bp, 15 predicted proteins | sample GrowelOW332metaG_FD_119755 | JGI IMG/M metagenome (GOLD analysis project Ga0172378, IMG submission 119755) | Groundwater microbial communities from an aquifer near a municipal landfill in Southern Ontario, Canada - Pumphouse #3_1 metaG | ecosystem: Environmental > Aquatic > Deep subsurface >... | reverse complement strand
AGGAGTACCCTGCCGATGAAACTGTTCTGATCCAGGGAATAATTGACGCCTTCTTTATCGAGGATGGTAAGATAGTTATCGTGGATTACAAGACTGATCATGTGAAAACCCCTGAAGAGCTCACAAAAAGATACAGGATCCAACTCGACTACTACGGAGAAGCACTGGGCAATATGCTGAAAATGGAAGTTGGCGCAAAAATTCTGTGGTCTTTTGCACTGGAAAAAGAAATTATGCTGTAAAATTACTGTAAAGGAGTTTGTTACTGAACCAATGAAAATCAAGTACGCCTTATTTGACCTCGACGGGACGCTCACAGCGTCAGCACCTGGAATTACAAAATCTGTTCAGTATGCTCTGTCAAAACTGGGGATAGAGGAACCAGACATCGCAAAACTTGAGGATTTTGTGGGACCTCCGCTCAGCTATAGTTTTGACAGACATTATCATCTGTCTGAATCTGATATAGCGAAGGCAGTGGAATATTTCAGGGAGCGCTACGCAACTATAGGGATATTTGAGAATGACCTTTATCCCGGGATAGATGAGATGATGAAGGAAGCCTCACGCTGCGGTGTGCATACGGCTGTTGCCTCGAGCAAACCGGAAGAACATGTTTTGACGGTGCTTGAGCATTTTGGCATAAGTCAGTATTTCGATGTGATATGTGGTTCGAAATTCGAGAGAGAAGCTGACGGGGTCGTAAGACCAAGTGACAAGAGCGAGATAGTTCGCAGAGCACTGGATTATTTTGAGAGGGAAGATCCTGATTACAGGGAGCACACGGTGATGGTCGGAGACAGAAGTTACGACATCGAGGGCGCGCTGAGCAACAAAGTGTTTCCTGTGGGTGTAACATATGGTTACGGTCCGCGTGAGGAACTTGTGTGCTCCGGCGCACGGTTTATTGCTGATAATGTAGAAGAACTGGAGAAATTCCTGACAACGGGATCGATCTGATTTTTGAAACGGAAAATCAAGCCTATGGGGAGGCGGGATATGCTTTATGTTCTTACATATATCGAAATCGATGTTTTCTGTCTGCTTTTTCTGGCACACATACTTCTCAAAACTCAGGGATTCAGTGGCACTGAGCAGGAAGTCCTGACTTTCAAAAAGGTCATTTATTTATCTATGGGAATTCTTCTGACAGATATTATTTGGATGATGACAGAAAACGGTATTATTGAACGACAGATGGCACTCGATTATATATTGAATATTATCTATTATATTCTGATGACCGTTATGGCGTTCTGCTGGCTCAAGTATATTGATCTTCGCCTTCACTGGAAACACATGATGAAGAATGACTTCTTCCGCAATCTTTTTCTGTCAGTTCCGATCATGGTTTCAATGGTACTGTGCATGGCGTCAATAGGTACCGGCTGGGTATTTACAATTACTGACAAATGTGAATATGTAAGAGGCCCATTATATTTCCTTCAGATACTGATGACAGGGGGGTATTTGCTGGCGGCGATATACCATGCCCTGTACCTGACGGCGCATTCAAGACAGAAACTGAGAGTCCACAATGCACGTGTACTTGCTTTCTCAGTTGCGCTTCCGATAATCGGGCAACTGGCAGAACTTGCAGTGCCGGGACTTCCCATAGTCCTTCCGGCTATTACATTGTCGCTTAATTTGGTATTTGCTGATCTGCAGGAGCAGCAGGTATCGACTGACGTACTGACAGGCCTTAATAACAGACGCAGGACAGATGAATACTTCCAGATGATCGCTTCTGAAACGGCAAAAGAGCAACGCGTATATTTCTATATGGCGGATCTTAATCACTTCAAACAGATCAACGATCATTACGGACACATAGAGGGCGATAATGCACTGATAATTACAGCAAAAGCTTTGATGGAAGTGAGCGGCAGCAGGGATGCTTTTGTTTCAAGGCTCGGGGGCGATGAGTTCTGTATCATATGGCATCTGCCGGAGAACACAGGACCACAGGTGATCGTCTGCGATGTGCAGGAAGAACTGAAAAGACAATGCGAGCTTGCAGGGACGCCGTATCAGTTATCGATAAGTTTTGGCTATTCCACTTTCCAGAATGACAGCGATTCCATGGAGGAGCTGAAGGGAAAAGCAGATCAGATGCTGTATGAGAACAAAAAGATTGCACATGGAGAACGATGAGAAAGAACGGCGGATCAGGGGAAACATTCATAGCGCGCATCTGGTATATCATCACACCGATAGCGGCATACATACTTGTGAGCAATATATGTCAGGTCTTGCTGACCCTGCTCTATCAGAAGATCGTAAGTGACGGGACAGGTCCTTTGTCGTTATTCCTTCTTGCACATTCAGGAAATATCAATATAGGAATCACAATGACAGGTGCAACTGTCGGCTGGATCGTTGTTGCAGCGACAGCAAAACGAGAAGCAGTAAGGGATGAACTTCGCGAGTCAATACTGCCGGCAAAACGCAGGAACAGGGGATATCTCATAATAGCCGTCACAGGCTGTATCGCCTTGGGGTTTGCGCTTAATATTCTGTTCGGGATCACCGGTTTTCTTGAGAATTCAACTGTCACATCAAATGTTCAGCAATATCAGTACCAGGTGAGTTACGCACTGGGACTGGTCGCATACGGAATAGTGATGCCTTTCATAGAGGAGAGTGTTTTCAGAAGTGTTGTTTACCTGAGGCTGAGAAGTTTCAGTACAGTTCTGACTTCAGCACTTATATCGGCAGCACTTTTCGGCGTATACCACATGAACATTCTGCAGGCAGTCTACGGCTTCATAATGGGGCTGATCTTCGCATACAGCTATGCGGCGTTCAGACGTTTTGCCGTACCGTTTGCCATGCACTCACTGACAAATATTCTGATATTCACCATATCTTATTTCGGACTCTTCAATGCAATGTGCACTTATGGATGGTTTGCTGCGTTCCTTGCAGTAGTCGACATAAGCTGCGTCCTGGTATTCGGCTTTACGAAAAGTAAAAGCTTATGAAGGTGATTTACAGTTTTACTGCGTCCTTTTTTGAAAGTGATTCGTATAAATAATTGAATCAGGCAGAGAAGATTCAATGGTGATGACCTTAATGGCATCAGGGAAGGAGCATAATATGACAGAATCTTTTGACGAAAAAGGGATTACTCCGTTAGGTGACAGCGAACTTAACAATGTAAGCGGAGGAAGAATTTGTGATATATGTAATAAAATCAGGACTTATGCAGGAGACATAGATGCACCGTACAGGTTGATAGATTATGCCCGTCAAACTCACAGTTATAAATATTTCAGTCCATATTTGAAGAGGTACCATGAAGATCTTTACATGGCCTTTAACTCGCTCACCGAAGACGAGAAACATGAGTTTTTCAACTATTATTGGAAAAGACCCAAGGAAGATGAAGATGCGGGACATGTAAGTGCCAGGTGGTAAAGAAAGACATCTGCAATTGGTGTTATCCGGTTGCAGGTGTTATTTTTTGTCTTGCTTTACGAAAAGTTTATAGTTTTAGTGGTGTATAATGGCGCGCTTATGATATAATTCTAATACTTGTGTTCAGAGTAGCAGGGCATATAGAATACAGGAAATTACCAGAAACATAATAATAACAATATGAATGAGGAGAAATATAAGATGAGCGTAAAGGCAGAGAAACTCGAAGGAAGCATGGTAAAGCTTACCATTACCGAGAGCGCTGAGGATTTTGACAAGGCGATCGAGAAAGTATATCAGAAGCAGAAACACAGCATCACGGCTCCCGGATTCAGAAAAGGCAAGGTTCCGATGGCAATGGTCGAGAAGCTTTACGGCGAAGGGGTTTTCTATGAAGATGCTGCTAATGACATGATCAACAGCACATATCCCGAGGAAGCTGAAGCGAGCGGCGAGGAGATCACATCTTCTCCGAAGATCGGAGTAGAGCAGATCGGCAAGGGCAGGGAATTCATCTATACAGCAGAAGTAGCTGTTAAGCCCCCTGTGACTCTCGGCAAATATAAGGACATCGATGTTACAAAACATGACCTCACAGTTACAGATGAAGAAGTCATGGCAGAGATCAACAAGGAACTCGATAAGAGCGCTACATACAAAGATGTTACAGACAGAGAGGTCAAGTCTGGCGACGAGATCAAACTTGATTATGAAGGTTCTGTTGACGGAGTTGCATTTGACGGCGGCAAAGCAAGCGATGCTCCGCTCACTATCGGATCAGGAAGCTTCATTCCGGGATTTGAAGAACAGCTCGTCGGAGCCAAGATCGGTGCTGAGAAGGAAATCAAAGTCACATTCCCTGAGCATTATCAGTCCAAGGATCTTGAAGGCAAGGAAGCTACATTCAAGTGCAAGGTCAACAGCATCCGCGAGAAGGTGGTTCCTGAACTTGATGATGAGTTTGCTGATGAAAAGTGCGAGAAGGACGGCGCTACAGTAGCTGATTACAAGGAAGAAGTAAAGGCTCAGATCGAGGCTAAGAAGATCGATGAAGCCAAGACTGATAAAGAGAATGAAGCTATCGAGAAGATAATCGAAGATGCGAAGATCGAGATCCCTGAGGCAATGATTAACACTCAGGTAGAGCAGATGATCGATGAGTGGGGACAGAGATTCCAGCAGCAGGGACTTTCACTTGAGCAGTATTTCCAGTATACAGGTTCAGACCGCAAGAAGATGGGCGAGACACTTAAGCCTGAAGCTGAGAAGAGAATCAAAACAAGACTCTGCCTGGAGCAGATCGCAAAAGACGAGAACATCAAGGCTTCTGACGAAGATTATGAAGCAGAAATAAAGAAGATGGCTGATCAGTACAAGATGGAAGTCGAGAAAGTCAAGGGCTTCATCGATGAGAAGTCCAAAGAGCAGATGATGAAGGATATCGAAGTCCAGAAGGCACTTGATCTCGTAGCAGACAGCGCTAAGGAAACGCTCGAGAAGAAGAGCGAAGACGACAAGAAAGAAGACTGACAATATGGCAGCTTATATACCTTACGTAATAGAACAGACCGGAAGCGGTGAACGTTCATATGATATTTTTTCAAGACTTCTCAAGGAGAGAATCGTATTCCTCGGAGATGAAGTAAATGACCAGACAGCTGAGCTCATTGTAGCTCAGATGCTGTTCCTTGAAGGTGAAGATCCGGAGAAGGACATACAGTTCTACATCAACAGTCCCGGGGGATCAATAACATCAGGTATGGCAATTTATGACACAATGCATTTTGTGAAATGTGATGTCTCAACTATCTGCGTGGGAATGGCAGCGAGCATGGGTTCATTCCTTCTTGCAGGCGGCACAAAGGGCAAGAGATTCGCACTTCCGAATTCCGAGATCCTGATTCATCAGCCTCTTGGACAGAGTCAGGGCCAGGCTTCAGATATAGCTATCCAGGCTGAGCACATGGCAAGGACAAAAGAGAAGATGAACAGAATCCTCGCAGAGAACACGGGACGCAGCTATGAAGACCTTGTTCGCGATACAGATCGTGATAACTGGATGACAGCTGAGGAAGCAAAGGCGTATGGACTTATTGATCAGATCTATACGACGAGAAAAGAGATTGCTGCTAAATAATACCCGGCAATAGTGAAAGGTAATTATGTCTGATACAACGAAGATAGAACCCGGTTCGCCGCGCAGATGTTCATTCTGCGGCAGGACCGAGAATCAGGTACAGAAGCTCATAGCAGGACCTAACGGAGTTTATATCTGCGATGAGTGTGTCAGTGTCTGCAATGACATAATCGATGAGGAACAGGAAGACGGTTCTGAAGAACCGCACAAGGATGATCCGGCAAGCGAGATCAATCTGCTCAAACCTGTGGAAATCAAAAAATTCCTCGACGAGTATGTCATAGGACAGGAAGAGGCCAAAAAGGTCCTTTCGGTTTCTGTATATAATCATTACAAAAGAATAAAGGCTCCTAAGAGCCATCGCGCAAAAGATGATGTAGAACTTCAGAAGAGCAATATTCTGATGCTGGGGCCTACAGGTTCAGGCAAAACATATCTTGCGCAGACGCTTGCAAAGATAATAAACGTTCCGTTCGCGATAGCTGATGCAACAACACTCACCGAGGCTGGGTATGTCGGTGAAGATGTAGAAAACATTCTGCTCAAGCTGATACAGGCCGCTGATTATAACATCCCACGCGCTGAAATGGGAATCATCTACATCGATGAAATCGATAAGATCTCCAAGAAGGGCGAGAATGTTTCAATAACAAGAGATGTTTCAGGTGAAGGCGTCCAGCAGGCACTCCTCAAGATCGTCGAGGGCACAAATGCTTCGGTACCTCCTCAGGGAGGAAGGAAGCATCCGCATCAGGAACTGATTCAGATAAATACAGAGAATATCCTGTTCATATGCGGTGGTGCATTTGACGGAATAGAGAAGATCATCGGCGCGAGACTTGATCAGCGCTCAATGGGCTTCAATGCTGACGTCAGACAGAAAGACGAAAGTGAAATCGGTGCTGTTCTCAAACAGGTGATGCCTCAGGACCTTGTGAAGTTCGGACTTATTCCTGAATTTATAGGACGTGTTCCGATCACGATCACGCTTGACGGTCTTGACAGAGATGCTCTGATAAGGATACTGACGGAGCCGAAGAATGCTCTGGTAAAGCAGTATCAGAAGCTGTTCTCATTCGATGATGTAAAACTGGAATTCAACAAAGATGCCATAGAAGCTATTGCTGATCTGGCACTGGAGCGCAGGACAGGCGCCAGGGGACTCAGATCCATCATGGAAAGTGTGATGATGGATACGATGTACAAGATCCCTTCTGATGACAGTATCGAAGAGTGCATAATCACAAAGCAATCTGTTGAGGGACAGACACAGCCACTTGTTGTACACAGTGACAGTGGAAAGATCGAAAAAATGAAGGACAAGCTGCCTCTTGCCAGATAATGGATAAATGTCAGGTGTTACGGGTCGGCTTCACAGCCGGCCCGTTTTTGTGACAAAACAAGCGAGGACGATCATGATAACAGTTACAGACGTAAATCTGGAGACAGTATGCGGCATAACAAGCAAGCTGCCGAATAATCCACACGCGGAATTCGCATTTGCCGGCAAGAGCAATGTCGGAAAATCGACACTCATAAACGGGCTGACGAACAGACGCTCATACGCACGCACATCTGCGTCACCCGGCAAAACTCAGACCATAAACTTCTATCATGTCAACAACGCGTTTTATCTTGTGGATCTCCCTGGATATGGCTACACTTCATTTGCTGATGCGGCCACAAAAGAGCAGTGGGGCAAAATGATAGAGAATTATCTTGGCGGGAGTCAGCGCCTCAGGGCAGTCTTCCTTCTGCTTGATATAAGGCATGAGCCGTCAGAGAATGACGCCATGATGTATGACTGGATACTTCAGGCTGGCTTCACCCCGATAATCATTGCTACGAAGGCGGATAAAGTAAAGCGCAGTCAGCTGGCAAAACAAGTTAAGATCCTTCGTGACGGACTTGAAGCAAAGAGCCGTGTGAGGATCTCCGGCACAAATGATATGAAAGTAATACCGTGGTCAGGTCTCAGCAAGACAGGCAGGGATGATATACTCCGTGTCATCGAAGAACATATGTGAACAGGTTTATTAATTTGAGGGTGGAAATCCGATGCCGCGGGTATTATCATGTTTTGTATAAACAGCTGTCGCCGGGTGGGCGGCAGGCATGGAGGCAGATATGGCTGGTAACAATAATGCATATGATGAAATAAAGAGCAGGATCAGGAAAATCAAAGCAAACAAAATTACAGCGGCGGTCCTGAGCGTGGTATTCGGTGTTATTTTAATGATCTGGAGCGGGGCGGCGATAACAGTGGCATTCAAGATATTCGGAGCAGTGCTGGCAGTCGGCGGCATTGTTGCAGTGATTTCGTTCCTTGTGAGCCATGATAATACAGCTCTTGGCCTGACATCTTTGATAGGCGGGGTAGTAATAATAGTTTTGGGAGCATGGATATTCATGAAGCCGGAAGGTCTTGCATCTCTGTTCCCGATCATCATAGGAATAATTGTAATAGTCAGCGGAATCAGTGATATCGGAGAAGCTATTCGAATGAACAAGACCAGTTATTCCCGCTGGTACGGCTCGCTCATAATAGGCATTGTGATGATTGCCCTTGGGCTTGTACTGATACTGAAACCGCTTGGAGTCGCGAATGTTATCGTCAAGATGATCGGAATCGTCCTCATCCTTAACGGAGTATCTGATCTCTATGTCATCTTTGGCATAAGCAGTGCAGCTAAGGAAGCAAAGAGGGCATTTAATACTGTAGATGCGGAAGCTACAGTGGTAAATGACAGTTCGGATCGCAAAGATGAATCGACCGGATCATCAACAAAGTAACAACAGAACAAGTACCGGAAGAGCTCCGGTCTACTGCTCAATATAGAGAATTGTCAAAAGGTCTGCGGCAAAAGCAAGTGCTTTTGCTGCAGACCTTTTTGCCAGATCAAAAAACTCTTGACTATAGTTTGACATGTGTTATAGTACTAATAGAACAAAGAACATAAACAAACTTGTTGGAGGTAACAGACCATGAACATACAAAAATTTACACAGAAATCTGTGGAGACAATAAATAACTGCGAACAGCTCGCATATGAATATGGCAATCAGGAAATAGGTCAGGAGCATCTGCTGTATTCTCTTTTGACTGTTGAGGACTCTCTGATAAACAAACTGATAGAGAAGATGGGTCTTGATGTGAAGGAATTCACGAATCGCTCCAAACAGCTTATCGAGGGACTGACAAAGGTGCAGGGCCAGAACGTACAGCTCAGTGTCAGTGCGGATTGCAACAAGACACTGATAGGAGCAGAGGACGAGGCTAAGAAGATGGGGGACGACTATGTCTCGGTAGAGCATATTTTTCTCTCCCTTATAAAAAATGCGAACTCGAATATCGGCAAATTATTCAAAGAATACGGAATCAGCCGCGACACCTTCCTGAAGGTTCTTGCGACCGTAAGAGGCAACCGCAATGTAGATTCAGATAACCCTGAAGCGACATATGATACGCTTGAAAAATACGGCGAAGAACTTGTGAAGAAGGCTCACGACAAGAAGATGGATCCGGTGATAGGCCGTGATGAAGAAATAAGAAATGTCATCAGGATCCTGTCGCGTAAGACTAAGAATAATCCTGTGCTTATAGGTGAACCCGGCGTCGGCAAAACTGCTGTCGTCGAAGGCCTCGCACAGAGAATAGATATTGGCGATGTTCCCGAGAATCTCAAGGATAAAAAGATTTTCTCGCTCAATATGGGATCACTTGTCGCCGGTGCAAAATATCGTGGTGAGTTCGAGGAACGTCTGAAGGCTGTCCTCGAGGATGTTAAGAAATCAGAAGGAGAGATAATTCTCTTCATAGATGAACTTCACACAATAGTGGGTGCCGGCAAAACTGATGGCTCCCTCGACGCCGGAAATATGTTAAAGCCCATGCTGGCAAGAGGCGAGCTTCACTGCATAGGCGCAACTACACTAAATGAATACAGGCAGTATATAGAGAAGGATGCGGCACTTGCAAGAAGATTCCAGCCTGTAATGGTAGACGAGCCGACAGTCGAGGACACTGTCTCGATCCTTCGTGGCCTGAAGGAGAGATTTGAGAATTATCACCATGTGACGATTCAGGATAATGCACTTGTTTCGGCGGCTGTTCTGTCGAACCGTTACATCACGGACAGATTTCTGCCCGATAAGGCCATAGACCTTGTGGATGAAGCCTGCGCGATGATCAAGACACAGCTCAATTCTAAGCCTACAGAGCTTGATGAGCTGCAGCATAAGATAGATATGCTCAAAATGGAACAGATCTCGCTTCAGAAGGAAGAGGATCAGCTCAGTAAGGAACGTCTTGCAGATATTCAGAAGGAACTCGGAGAACTGCAGGACAAGTACAATACAAGGGACGCCCAGTGGCAGAACGAAAAGGCTGAGATAGACGGTGCGTCAAAACTTCGTGAGCAGATAGAGCAGACCAAGATAGAAATAGATAAAGCTCAGCAGAATGCCCAGCAGACCGGAGATTTCACAAAGGCTTCGGAACTCATGTATTCCACACTGCCGGCACTTCAGAAACAGCTTGAAGCGCAGGAGGCCAAAACAAAAGAGCGCGATGAAAATTCGTCTCTTGTTCATGAACGTGTGACAGAGGATGAAATCGCGGCCATAGTTTCGCGCTGGACAGGGATACCTGTTACAAAGCTCACAGAGAGCGAGAGGAGCAAGACGCTGCACCTGGATGAGGAGCTCCACAAGAGAGTTATAGGTCAGGATGAAGCAGTTACCAAGGTCTCTGAAGCCATAATGAGAAGCAAGGCCGGGATAAAGGATCCGTCCAGACCTATTGGATCGTTCATGTTCCTCGGACCCACAGGTGTCGGTAAGACTGAGCTTGCAAAAGCTCTTGCACAGACACTGTTCGATGATGAGAAGAACCTGATCCGAATAGATATGAGCGAGTACATGGAGAAATATTCTGTGTCAAGGCTTATTGGTGCGGCTCCGGGTTACGTGGGATACGAAGAGGGAGGCCAGCTCACAGAAGCGGTCCGCCGCAAACCATATTCAGTTGTTCTTTTTGATGAGGTTGAAAAGGCGCATCCGGATGTGTTTAATATTCTGCTGCAGGTCCTCGATGACGGACGAATTACAGATTCACAGGGACGCACGGTCGATTTCAAGAACACGATAATAATCATGACGTCGAACCTCGGGGCGCAGGACATACTCGCTGACCTTGAGAAACAGGAAGACGCCGGCGCGGATGTTCTGGACGTGAACGGCAAAGCAATACCATCAGACAAACAGATCGAGGATAAGGACTATGAGATTTCAGATGCATGCCGTGAGGCGGTCGAAGAACAGCTTCATTCGCATTTCCGCCCTGAGTTCCTTAACCGCCTTGATGAGATAATACTCTTCAAGCCGCTCAGTAAGTCTGATATAAGCAGTATAATTGACCTGATAATCGCGGATCTTAATAAGAGGCTTACAGATAAACAGTTGACTGTTAAGGTCAACAACGATGCGAAGAAGTTCATAGCAGATGAAGCCTATGATCCGTCATACGGTGCACGTCCTCTGCGCAGATATATTCAGAAGAACGTCGAGACCATGGTGGCAAAACTCATTCTTGCCGGTAAAGTACAGGAGGGGCAGACAATCGAGATAGAAAAAGGTTCCGACTGCCTGATATCAACCCTTCCTGTAAAACAGGAAGGGTAAGAGCTTCTGTTACACAGAAGCTCCAGGACTGATAACAATGTAAGGGCTTCTGTTACACAGAAGGATTATAAAAGTTTGATAAAGGATCAGGTAATATGTTGCTAACAAAGTCCTGGTAGGCTATACTGAAAAGCGATGTAGTTTTCAAAACTACATCGCTTTTGACGGTAAACAATAACACGCTGTCATGGAGGCAAGCATGAATAATTCAAAGACCTGCGTAATCTGTGATTCAGGAAGTGATATCAGCAGTGATCTTACTGAAAAATATGATATACGTGTTGTTCCGCTCATAATAAACTACAGAGAGCGCTCGTTTACTGATCTTGAACTGGAGAAACTTGATCCTCATTATGTCTATAATCATTTCAAAGAGGAGATTCCCAAAACAAGCGCGCTTAATATGCAGGAAGTACTTGATGTTGTCGAGAAGGCAAGGGCGGACGGGTACGAGAACTTCATAGGGATCACGATCTCAAGTGCTATGAGCAGCACATTTAATGCGGTGCGCTCGGCACTTATTGAATACAGCGAAGAGAATCCTACTGCAAAGACTTATTCGTTCGACTCGAAGAACATCTCAATAGGCAGTGGCGTTTTTGCAATCTGGGCTGCGAGTGAATTGAATGATGGCAAGAGCTTTGAAGAAGTGACAGAAGGTCTTGAGAGAAAGAAATACGATATTCATCTGGCCTTTTATATGGATACACTTGAGTATCTGAAGAAGGGCGGACGTATCACGCCGTCAGTAGCAATCGTAGGAAAACTTCTTAATCTGAGACCGATAATTGCGTGCAACAAAGAAGGAGTGTATTACACTGTGGCAAAACTCCGCGGGAGCGCCAAAGCTGTGGAAAAACTTGTTTCGACGGTAATCCCTGAAGGGACAGACTTAACACATTCCTGGATAATGATAATGAACGGCAAAGGGGCTGAATATGCCGAACGGGCTAAAAAACTGATCCTGGATCTCTTCCCGGGTGCAAAGATAATAATGGAGAAACAGATAGTTCCTACGATGGCCATAAATACGGGTCCGGGTCTCCTTGGTATTGCCAGGTTCGATTTGAAATAACAGGACAATTATTGACTTTGCGATCTGATAAATACCAGCGAAATCTGACTTTCTTTCAGTGCATTTTGGGGCTATGATGATATCAGGGTCAGGTGAATATTGTGATCCTGAGCGTAAGATACGCAACAGATACGAATTACACAACAGACAAGGAGGAAACGCTGACCATGAAAGTACTTGATGCGGAATTTGCAAAAGGTTTTTTCCGTATGTGTGTGGACGGATTTTATCAGGGATGGCACGAAAGAAACGGTGGCAATGCAAGCTACAGAATAAAGCCGGAAGAAGTAAATGAAGTAAGGGATGACTTCGGAAACGGGAATGGAAGCGTTCAGACCGGTGAATGGCAGGAAATCGGAACAACTGTGAGAACACTTTCAGGTGAGTTCTTTATGGTAACAGGTTCCGGCAAGTTCATGAGGAACATAGAGCTGGAACCGGAAGCCAATGTATGTATTCTCGAAGTTGATGAGACCGGTACAAAATATCGCATAGTATGGGGACTTGTAAAAGGCGGACGCCCGACTTCAGAGCTGCCCACTCATCTCATGAACCTGGAAGTCCTCAAGAACAGGGATGCCAGATTCAGAGTGGTCTACCACTGCCACCCGACCAATATAATTGCTCTGACATATGTGCTTCCCCTTGACAGCGAAATCTTTACCAGAGAGATATGGGAGATGGCGACGGAGTGCCCTATCGATTTTCCTGAAGGAATCGGTGTAGTGCCGTGGATGGTATGTGGCGGCAGAGAGATCGGTGTAAAGACTTCGGAATTAATGAAGAAACAGAAGATAGTTATCTGGGCACATCACGGTGCTTTTGCAGCAGGTTACGATTTTGATGAGACTTTCGGTCTTATGCACACAGTTGAAAAGGCTGCGGAAGTACTTGTGAAGGTAATGTCTATAAATGTTTATAAACGTCAGACTATAGAACCTGACCAGATCCGCCAGCTTGGCAAGACATTCGGTGTTGATATAGACGAAAGATTCCTTTATGAGAAGAGACCCGGAGCAAGAATAGGCGAACGCTGATCAAAGTATTCACGTGAACATGAAAACTCAGCATGGAGATAATGAATGTACGAGCAAAGCGCAAAACTTAACATGTATTACAGAGAGATTGATCCCGGCAAAAGAAAACAGCTGCTTGATGAGCTGTGCATGACGGAAGAGGATGACGGAGCCAACGAGTATCGCAGACATCTCTATGAACTGAGACACGTGGACAGGAAGGATCCGGCTCATGAAGTCGATCTTTTCCTGTGGAATTGTATCAACCTGCCTTTTATTTATAAGAGCAAGACACTCTTTATGAGCGGTCCGATAAAGGAAGTAAGGAAGATAATGAAGGACATGGGGGCTGCCGAGAGCTCAGAGTATGGCGATGCCGGTGAAAAGGCATTCTACTGGGAAATGCGCAATACAATGAAGAGATATCTTTCGACTTGTGACGATAAGAACTATAGGAGAAAGCTGTTCGGTCTCATGAGCGCAAGCGATGAAGACAGGATCGTTCAGACATGCAAGGATGCGTGGGAAATGTCATATGGCATTGCAGGACGACTTCACCTTGAGGATGAAATGAAAGTCTTCTGCAAGGCTGTAGAGGATGAGTATTCGACTATAGATGACGGCGCAGCTGCACGTTTTGCTGAGTATTCGCAGAACCATGATGACAGCAGGAAGTCAAAACAAAAATGACGACGCGGGTCTGAAATCGGAATCATAATGATATATCAGGGAACATCTGTGAAAAATCAGCCGTTCCCTTTTATTATGGTCGGATTGTCTTCGGGCTTTGATATCAGATCACTGGATGAACGGTAATATGTAAAGTTGTAGGATTTGCTCTCAGGCCGTTTGCTATACTCTGTGGGCGTGTATCCGGTGACCTCGAGGAAAACACGATTAAATGTGCGGATGCTGGAGAAACCGCATTGATACGCAATGTCAGTTATTTTCAGGTCAGTTGTGGTCAGCAGGTCCGCAGCCTGTGAAATACGAATAATGCTGAGATATCTTACAAAGCCAGTGCCGGTCATCTGCTTGAAAAGGCGCGAAAAATGACTTGATGAAAAACTCATCATTTCTGCTGCGTCATCGAGAGATATATTTTCGCCGTAATGTTCTTCAAGGAAGGTAAGTACATTCTGAAAATCTGTGATCATACTGGTACGTCTGTCCTGCATGGCTGTTTTGTCAGTGCGTTCGGGGAATTCTCTTAAAAGGTGATACCAGAAACCGCGGATGGCTGACGTGACGATCTCCTGATAGAAAGATTGCCTGTTGCCAAGCTCATCGTCCAGAACTGCGAGAAGATATTCCAGCTGTGTGTCAAGACCGCGGCTCGCGAGCCCGGCTTTACTGAAAATATGGCTTGCAAGATAACTGTATTTGTAATGAGTACTTATGAAACTTGTATCAAACAGAACGAAGTCAAGGCAGGAATCCGAAGAATGCCTGTCACAGTAATGAATATCGCCGCTGTCACAAAGGATAAGATCCCCGCTGCCTGCAGAAAAGGACCTGTCAGTCACATGAATTTCGGCAGTCCCGCTGCGCACATAAATCAGCTCTATCTCACGATGCCAGTGAGCAACGAAACTGATATCTCTGTATTGCTCATGCCATACCATGAAATCCGACTGATAATCTCTTACCTCATGAAAAGCTTTCATAAATACCCTTTCACAAATACATCCAGTGTGATAAACAACAATTTATGGCGACTTATGTTTTGACAAATGATCCCGAAACATTTCACATGAATTGGCTTTTATGATATTATAGTTGATGATATGACCAAAAACAAACTAATACTCACATTATTTCGGGGAAAATAACAACAAAAAGCAGAAATATCATTTTGATACAATTGGAAGGCTTGTTTTTGTGATATATGCACAATACAGTGGCTCATGGGTGACATATGAGCAAAAACTGACTATAACTCCATAGGAAACAGCGAGGATATATGATCGACATCGAATATAATTGATTCAGAGCAAAAGATCAGGCATGAGTATTTGGAGATGCAGGATCAAATGATATCAGTAAACATCAACATATAACAACCATCAAGGCAACGGAGGTGCATCAAATGGCAAAGAGCAGATTAATTGGTGAGTATCCTGTAATAGGGATAAGACCCGCGATCGACGGCAGAAGAGGTGTCCTTAAGGTAAGGGAGTCGCTCGAAGATCAGACCATGAATATGGCTAAGTCGGCGGCAAAACTTTTTGAGGACAATATCAGATATTCTGATGGCGAGCCGGTCAAGGTAGTCATTGCGGATACAACAATAGGACGTGTTGCAGAAGCTGCGGCATGTGAAGCAAAGTTCAGAAAAGAAGGCGTGGCGATCACACTTACAGTTACACCTTGCTGGTGCTACGGCGCTGAGACAATGGATATGAATCCACTGACGATAAAGGGTGTCTGGGGCTTTAACGGAACGGAGAGACCGGGTGCTGTTTATCTGGCATCAGTTCTTGCTACACATTCACAGAAGGGACTTCCTGCATTCGGCATTTACGGACATGATGTCTGCGAAGCTGATGATACATCTATCCCTGCTGATGTACAGGAGAAACTTCTCAGATTCGGAAGAGCATCTGTCGCTGCAGCTACAATGAGAGATAAGTCATACCTGCAGATCGGTTCTGTGACGATGGGTATCGGCGGATCTATCATCAGCCCTGAGTTCATCGAGGAATATCTCGGTATGCGTGTTGAGTCAGTCGATGAGGTGGAAATCATTCGTCGAATGACAGAGAACATTTATGATGAGAAGGAATATGAGAAGGCGCTTGCATGGACAAAAGCTCACTGCAAGGAAGGCTGGGACAAGAATCCTGAGTTCATCCGCAAGACTCCTGAACAGAAGGAAAAAGACTGGGAATTCACAGTAAAGATGATGTGTATCATCAAAGATCTTTACAACGGCAACAAGAACCTGCCTGCCGGCTGTGAAGAAGAAGCAGTCGGACACAATGCTATCTGCGGCGGCTTCCAGGGACAGCGTCAGTGGACAGACTTCTATCCGAACTGTGATTATCCTGAAGCTCTTCTCAACACTTCATTCGACTGGAACGGAGCGAGAGAGCCGTACGTCATGGCTACTGAGAATGATACTCTCAACGGTCTCGGGATGCTGTTCATGAAGCTCCTTACGAACCGTGCTCAGATGTTCGCCGATGTCCGTACATACTGGAGCGAGGATGCAGTTAAGAAGGCAACAGGCTACCAGATCGAAGGCAAGGCGAAAGATGCAGGCGGATTCATCCATCTCATCAACTCAGGTGCATGCTGCCTTGATGCATGCGGTGAGCTCAAGGATGCTGATGGAAACGGCGTTATGAAGCCGTGGTATGATGTGACTCCTGAAGATGAAGAGAAGATCATGTCTTCAACACAGTGGTGCGCAGCAGATAACGGATACTTCCGTGGCGGCGGATTCTCAGCAAGGTTCCTGACAAGAGCTGAGATGCCTGCTACAATGATCCGTCTCAATCTTGTCAAAGGTCTCGGACCTGTTCTGCAGATCGCTGAAGGCTGGACTGTAAATCTTCCTGATGATATTTCAGATAAGATCTGGAAGAGAACAGATTACACATGGCCCTGCACATGGTTCGCACCGAGATGCGATGGCAAGGACGGCCCGTTCAGGAGTGCTTATGATGTGATGAACAACTGGGGTGCAAACCACGGTGCTATCAGCTATGGCCATATCGGAGCTGATCTGATCACGATGTGCTCGATGCTCAGAATTCCTGTAAGCATGCACAATGTTCCGGACAAGGACATCTTCCGTCCGTCAGCATGGAACGCATTCGGAATGGACAAAGAAGGACAGGATTACAGAGCATGCAAGGCTTATGGCCCTCTTTACAAGACAATAAGATAATACATTAACAACCACAGAGTACCGAAAGATGCCTGCCGCATGAACTGCGGCGGCATTTTTCGGCATATAAGGAGACTTTCATGGCGGATAAGAATGTACTGGCATTTGATTACGGCGCAAGCAGCGGCCGCGCGATTAAGGGTATTTATGATGGCAACAAGATCACGCTGAAGGAGATACACCGTTTTTCCAATGATCCTGTTACGATAAACGGAACTATGTACTGGGATACGCTCCGCCTTTTCCATGAACTCAAGCAGGGACTTGTGAAGGCAAAGCTTGACGGAGGTTTTGACAGCCTGGGAATAGATACCTGGGGAGTTGATTTCGGACTGATTGACAAGTGCGGCTCACTGGTGGGAAACCCTGTCCATTACAGGGACGCAAGAACGGCCGGCATGATAGAGAAGAGCGGAGACTTCATTGACAAGAATGAATTTTACGATATTACCGGAAACCAGTTCATGGAACTGAACACGGCTTTCCAGCTCCTTTCATTAAAACTTGACAGACCTGACCTGCTCGATCGCACAGAGACAATGCTGCTCACACCGGATCTTCTTGGATACTTCCTGACGGGAATAAAGAGAGCTGAATATTCCATAGCTTCGACAACACAACTTATGGATGCCAGGGGTCACTGCTGGTCTGACAAAGTGATAAATGCCCTCGGACTGCCAAAACGAATTTTCCCTGAGATAATCCCCAGTGGAACAAAGCTTGGACCGATCCTGCCTGAGATCACGAAAGAACTCGGTCTGGACAGCGCCGATGTGATAGCTATCTGCGGACATGATACTCAGGATGCCCTGGTGAGTGTTCCTGCTTCTGAGAAGGATTTCATCTTCATAAGCTGCGGAACATGGTCATTATTCGGGACAGAGCTTGATGCACCGATAATAAATGATGAATCATATAAACTGAATGTCACAAATGAAGGCGGCTTCGGCGGAAAGACATCATTTCTCAAGAACATTATCGGATTGTGGCTGATACAGGAGAGCAGACGCCAGTGGATACGCGAGGGAAAGGAATACAGCTTTGGTGAGCTCGAGAAAATGGCGAAGAATGAAAAGGCGTTCCGCTGCTTCATAGATCCTGATGCGCCTGAATTTGTACCGGCAGGAAACATACCGGAGAGAATCCGTGAATATTGCAGAAGAACCGGACAGAGTGTTCCTGAAAATGAAGCGCAGATCGTGCGTTGCATAGATGAGAGTCTTGCGTTCAAGTACAGAGATTCTCTTGCGGAGATTGAGGTATGTACCGGTAAGGATTATCATACTATATATCTTGTGGGTGGTGGAACACAGAGCGGACTTCTGTGCGCAATGACAGCCAACGCCTGCCATAAGCGGGTCTCTGCCGGACCTGTCGAAGCAACAGTATATGGAAATCTTGTTTTGCAGTTGATTTCT
>Ga0172378_10002086_pt1 | contig 18649 bp, 13 predicted proteins | sample GrowelOW332metaG_FD_119755 | JGI IMG/M metagenome (GOLD analysis project Ga0172378, IMG submission 119755) | Groundwater microbial communities from an aquifer near a municipal landfill in Southern Ontario, Canada - Pumphouse #3_1 metaG | ecosystem: Environmental > Aquatic > Deep subsurface >... | reverse complement strand
CTTAAAAGGGCTAACCCCGCTGGAAGTCTTCACTGGCAAACGTGTTGTACTTATTACTTGAATTCAGCGATCAATTTTATCATCCTGTTTGTCTATTATGATAATGACATATACATGGTTGGGCATTATCACAAAAGCATCCAATTTTACAAACAGCAAAAAACGGTAAAACATTTTTTTACCGCGAAGAACGCTAAGGAACGCGAATAAAGGCGAAAATCATTTGAGAACAAAGATTGAGTTAAATTCAAGTGGAAAGAACGGAAAAAGGGAGACAGAAAGCCGGGCAAGTCTTTCACCATGTCACGCTGCTTTCATTGTTACAAACACGGCTGTTGGAACTGCCTGGTTTGGGAACAGGAATTTATTCCGGACTGAGAAGTAATACAGAATAGTTTTTCAGTTTACGCGAATGGGGGGAATAACAGTGACACTTCTCTCTTTCCCCGGCAGAGGATGTCCCCCTAATTATCCATCACCATCAGCAGCATCCCCTCTGTAAAGCACACGAGGCAGGAGTCTTTCTCAATGTGGTTACTCACGCAGCGGCTTGAGCCGAGACGGAGGTTGATGTGATCGACGGAGTATTCAAAGCCGATAAGACTCAAATCTTTCACCTCTCCGGCGATGGGCAGGAAGGAGACTCTGGCGCCTGGTGTGCCATAAACGGTGTGACTGCCGGGGGAAAGAAGGCGTACGAGGTTGTGGTCGCCGTGGATAAAGATGTCGAGGTTACGGTAGGCCCAGGCTGCGGGGATGAGGATGGTGGCCAGTGTCATGTCGAGACGGCCGCCGAGGGCTGCAATGAGATGTACAGAGACCTTGTCGTGACGGTTTGACTTGTGCTCCTCCCGCATCTTGACGGCGTGGCGCAGGGCCAGCTCAAGGTCGGTACTGTCTTTGTGGGTTGGATGCTGATCTATCTCCACATGTTGCATCTCAAACTTCTTGCGAAGTTTCTTCGGGGTAGAGTCCAGGTCACCTACCAGCAGATCAGGGATGATCCCGAGGTTATCGCAGTAAACGGATCCGCCGTCGGCACAGATAATAAAGTCGGCATCGGAGGCGATGTGGCGGGCTCTTTCTCTGTTTTTCAGTTTGCCGTTTGCGAAGATGACGATTTTTTTTTCAGTCATGGTCTGTCGGTTTCATTAAGAGTGCCGGCCGGCGTGACTGCGAGATGGCAGGCATGGGGATTGGGGACGCAAGAATCCCTTGAATCTGAACGGAATACAAAATTATTCAAGGTACCCGCAATGAGAACGGTCATGGTGTCATTTATATAGTCTCATGTCTCTGATTGCGCAAGCAGGACCAGCGAATTTCCAGGCACATCTATCTCCACAGCGCTTCCTTTTGCAGGTGGCGCGGGGGCAAGGGGAATCTCAAAGGTCAGCGGGGCGTTAAGGCCGTCAATCTTCTCCACCCTGAGCCGGTAATGCCCGCCGAGGCAGGTACGGCTGCGTACTGAGCCGCTTACCCTGAGGCCTCTTCCCTCAGCCCCCTCTGCGAGTGTTGCACCCTCCGGCCTCAGCAGCAGGGTGCGCTGGCCCTGTGCCTTGTTACTCTTCATGTCATCAAAACTCAGTCTGCCAAGCGGTGAGGTAAATTCGCGATCATCAAGGCGGCCTTCCACGAAGTTGGCAAAGCCGAGAAAGGAGGCGACTTCGCGTTGTTGCGGGTCGCGGTACACCGCCTCCGGTGTGTCGAGGCGGGCGAGGCGGCCGTCAAGCAGGACCGCCACCCGGTCGGCGACTGAAAAGGCCTCCATCTGATCGTGGGTGACGAAGATGGCGGTCACCTCCAGCTGTTTGAGAATGGTGCGAATCTCCTCGGCGAGGTGGTCGCGCAGGCTGCGGTCGAGAGAGCCGAGGGGCTCGTCGAGCAGCAGCAGGCGCGGGCGGGGAGCCAGGCTGCGTGCCAGTGCCACCCGCTGCTGCTGCCCGCCCGAGAGTTCGTCAATATGTCGTTTGCCGTACCCTGCCAGATTTACCAGCTCCAGCATCTCCTCTGCCCTTGCAGCGGCTTTGTTTCCCCTCATCCCCTGCATCTCAAGTCCGAAGGTGATGTTCTCCGTCACATTTTTATGGGGAAAAAGCGCATAGTCTTGAAACATCATGCCGAAGCCCCGGCGGTGCGGGGGGGTGTCGCGCAGGTCACTCCCGTCGCAGGAGATGATGCCGGAGGCTGGCTCTTCCAGTCCGGCAATGGCGCGGAGCAGTGTGGTTTTGCCGGAGCCGGAGTGACCGAGCAGGCAGAGGAGCTCCCCGCGGGCAAGAGAAAGGGTTACCCCGTGGAGCACTGGCTGGCCTTCGTAATTGACGCACAGTTGTTCAATATCAAGCAGTGGTTTCATATTTTTGTCCGGTATTTCGGTAACGTGTCAGAAATTTATGGAAAAAGCAAAAGATGGAACAGCGAAAAGATTTTTTGCCAACGGAAAAAAGCATTTTATACAAAAACATAACTTCTCAAAAAGCTGTGGGAAAAGACAAAGAATTTCACCGCGAAGGACGCGAAGAGTAAAAATATAACAACAGCAACAGACGTTTCTACAATGAGATCAATGTTACATCCTGTTTATCCGAGTCCATTCGTGGTTCCTTTTGCAGTTTGTAACCACGAATGGACACGAATTTTCACGAACAGGGACAACGCATTAAACGAAAACGTTTGCATCCGAAGTTAAGCCGTACAGTGCACCAGGAGTATGAATCAACTTCGGGAGTCATCCGAAAGTCGGGGTTGAGCGTTTTACGCTCTCATATTCCGTGCTTTCCGTGTCTTCCGTAGTTTACCTGGAGCATGAGAACAGACCGAATTCAACCACAAGGGCATTCTCTTATGGTTTTTTCAGTAATAATTCGTGTTTATTCGTGTCCATTCGTGGTTCCTTTTGTCGTTTGTAACCATGAATGGATAAACAGGAGACAAAACGGGGTATTCCTTAATAGGAATGGTATAATTAGTATTAGTTTAAAGAATCTTTCTCTCAAAGGTTTTTGCCGTTCTTCGCGTTCCTTAGCGTTCTTCGCGGTGAAAAAAACTGTTTTACCGCCTTTTGCTTTCTCCTGTCTCCCGTCTCCCCTTCTCCTGTTTTGTTTTTCAAGAGTTTTTGAGAAGTGACGTATTTCGGAGTATTGCTCTTGCGCCGTTCCAGAAGTCCGATGAGAATAAAGCCCGATCCGGCGGCAGCCATCAACAGGGAGGCCATTGCCATGGCCTCGCCGTAGTTGAGCTCTCCGGGGCGGCTGAGGAAGCGGAAGATGGCCAGCGGCAGGGTGGGCAGCTGGGGTCTGGCGATGAACGCGGTGGCGCCGAACTCTCCCATGCTGATGGAGAAGGCGAAGACGGCTGCAACTACCAGCGCCGGGCGCAGCAGTGGCAGCTCAATGCGGTAAAAGACTGTGAACGGGGATGCGCCAAGCAGGGCTGCGGCATCGCGCAGGCTGGCGGGGATGCGGCGCACGGTGGGCAGCAGGCTGCGCACCACAAAGGGAAAGGCGACGAGGCTGTGGGCCAGCGGCAGCATGATAAAGGAATCGCGCAGGTTGAGTGGCCAGTGGTTAAGGGTGACGATGAAGCCGAAGCCGAGGGTAACGGCGGAGGTGGCCAGCGGCAGCATGATAATGGCATCCCACAGCGAGGCCGCCCGTCCTTGTGTTCCGGCAAGAAACTCGGCGCTGATCATCCCGAGGGGCAGGGCGATAAGGGTGGTGGTGAGGGCGATGGCGAAGGAGTTGACCATGGCTGAGAGGGGCGGGGCATAAAAAAGAGATGAGTGCCCCACGCTCAGTGCCTGATAGTAACGCAGGGTGAAGCCACTTCCGCTACTGAAGGAGGAGACGACGAGGGAGAGCAGCGGGGCGAGAAGCAGCACCCCTATGAAGAGGAGGTTGACGGCGATAAAGAACCGACGGGTCAACGAAGTGGCATGCTCACCGACGGAGGTCGTCCCGTTGAAAAAGGAGACGCCGGTACGGCGGCTGAGCAGGGCGTGGACCCACATCAGCGCAAAGTTGAAGATGATCTGCATAAGCGACAGACTGGCGGCCATTGGCAGGTTGAAGAGCTGCACCGTCTGCCGGTAAATCTCCACCTCAAGGGTTGAATATGCCGGTCCGCCGAGGATAAGGATGATGGCGAAGCTGGTGAAACAGAAGATGAAGGTCAGCAGTGCTGCTGAGGCGATCGCCGGCATGAGCAGTGGCAGGGTGACGCGCAGGAAGGTTTGACGGGGGCTGGCTCCGAGCATCTGTGCGGCGGCGGCGAGCCGCTGGTCGAGACCGCTCCAGTAGCCGCTGACCATGCGGGTGATCAGGCTGTAATTGTAGAAGACGTGGGCGAGTAAAAAAAAGAATATGGTGTGGTCCAGGGCGATGGGAGGTGCAGTGAAACCAAGTTGGTGGACACAAAATTCGTTGATCAGTCCCCCCCCGCCGAGCATGGCGCGGAAGGCGGCAGCAGTGACCACCGTCGGCATGACGAAGGGGATGGTCATCGCCGCTTCGATAAAGCGCTTGCCGGGAAAGCTGCAGCGGGCGAAGAGCCATGCCCCGGGCAGTGCGAAAAAGAGGGTGAGCAGAGTGGAGAGCGCCGCCTGCCATACCGTGAACCAGAGGATGTGGCGATAGACTGGATTGGTGAAGAGTTTCGTCAGTGTGCCGTCGGCGTCCGCTTTGAAGCTGATAGATGTGATCCCACTCAGCGGATAAAAGTAGAAGAGGGTGAGAAAGAGCAGCGGCATGGCAAAGAGCATCTTCCGTGACGGAATGGTGGCGATGCGGTGTGCGAGACGGGCTGCCCGGGGTGAACTTTGTGGACTCTCCATGAGATGGCTTGCGCTCCTTCCTCTTTTTCTGTATCTTCTCCGCGCTCGGGGAGCAGCGTGACTGCTTCTCCTTTCGCGGCGGTGCCAGAATTACCCGCCCTACATCAAAACTGGAGAAAACCATGACTCAATTTGTCGGTTTCAATGAACTTCTGTGGTTTGCCATGCTGCTGGTAAACTTTCTGCTTATCCTCACCATCTACCGTTTCGCCGGGAGAACCGGTCTCTTCCTGTGGGTGCCCATCGCCACCATCGTTGCCAATATTCAGGTGGTGAAGATGGTGAACCTTTTTGGGGTTGAGGCGACCCTCGGCAATATTGTCTATGCCTCTTCCTTTCTGGTCACTGATATTCTCTCAGAAAATTACGGTCGTGAATATTCAAAAAAAGCTGTGTTCTTCGGCTTTTTTTCGCTTTTCTCCTTCACCCTGCTGATGAACATGGCACTCTGGTTTGTGCCCTCATCGGAGGACTTTTCCCAGCAATCCATGCAGACCATCTTCTCGCTGATGCCACGTCTCACCCTTGCCAGTCTCTGCGCCTACGGGATTTCACAGTACCATGACATTCTCGCTTTCGAGTTCTGGCGGCGGCGCTTCCCGGCGGCCGGGCATCTGTGGATTCGCAACAACCTCAGCACCATGGTGAGCCAGGGGCTGGACACTTTAATTTTTACCGGGATTGCTTTTTACGGTGTCTACCCCCTCCCGGTTTTGCTGGAGATCTGCCTCAGCACCTATTTGCTCAAGTGGCTGGTCGCCATGCTTGATACCCCGTTCATCTATATTGCCCGTTCCTTCTATCTGCAGGGCAAGGTAACTGAATCGGACTGAAGGAACCTGAAAAAACTATTCTCGCTCCATCCTGCTGTACATGGCAAAGAGCGCCCGTCCGCCGAGATAGGCACCGGCGGCCTGAATGAGGTTGGGGACAATTTCCGCCAGAGCCCCGGCAAGGCCGATCTGCGGCATCAGCGTCTCGCCGGCAAAGTAGAGGGCTGCCATGGACAGGACGCCAGCAAGGGGCAGCAACGCCGCGGCTGTCTTTGATCTGCCCCGCGCCATGCCGCTGAGCAGCCCTTCCATCCCCTTGGCGACGAGGGTGAGCGGGGCAAACATGACAAATCCTCCGATGACATCCGCCAGAGCCGAACCGAGGGCACCTGCGATACATCCCCCCCGCGGTCCCAGTACCAGCCCGGCAAAGACCACTGCCACATCCCCGAAGTTGAAATAGCCCCGACTGGGGATGGGAATGCGCACAAAGAGGGTTGTCAGCAGCACTACGACCACCATCGCTACAAGAAAATACCATCGTGTTTTCAGCTTTTTCATTTCTGTCTTCATTTTTGTTTTCCTTTTGCTGTCGTGAAGCAGTGTCTTATACGATTATCCATCATCTCCCCCTGCAGTTCAGCCTCGCGGAGAATATAAAAAATCAATGTCAGAATAGAGATGAGCTGCCGCCGGAAACGCCCCCCCATACTGCGTTTCTGCTGCTGGTTCTCCGGAAAAAGTGAGGTGTGCAGCTCAATGTCTTCCATGGCGTTGCGGGATGTACTGTAGAGCGAGCTGCCGAGCAGCAGATATTTCTTGCGACCGGCTGACATCGGCAGGGTGAAAATGTCCTCCATGGAGATAAAGGAGAGGAGGAAGCCGAGAGCGAGGAGGGTGCTGAGAAAGAGTGACAGCCGTTTGGCTGCAAAGAGAGACCACCAGCTCAAGGGGTGGCCGTTCAGAGATAATAGGCCGAAAATCAGGTAAAAAAGCCCCATCAGTACTACGAAACTGGCGAAGAGTCGCAGTTCCTGTAAGAACTGGCGCGGCGAGGTTCGCACCATGCTCGCCACCGAGATTCCCGCCAGGGCAAGACCCTGAGCGAGGCCGCTGTCCAGCCAGAGAACGCAGAAGAGGCCGATGAAGAGCAGGGCGAGAAGCAGCAGCAGAATGAGTTTGAAAGATGAATTAAGGCCGGACATGATCTTCTTTCAGGAGACTGACTCCCCCTCCCTGTGCCGTAAAGTTGAGTCGTCGCGCCTGGGGATAGCGGGCAAGGGTATCATCGCTGTGGCTGATGAGCAGCAGGGTGTGACGCGGGGCGAGGCGGGTGTCCAGTCCGGGGATGGCTGCATACATCTCCGCTTCGTCGAAGAGGTAGAGAACCTCCCGCTCTTCTCCGGCGGTTGCGGCAAAATCATCCAGCAGGGCTGTCATGGCGCTCTCTTCATTTGCAGGAATGGGCTTCCCGAGGGCGGCAGCCCTTGCCCGGATTGCCTCACACTGCAATTGAAAATCCTGTTCGAACCAGCAGACGAGAGGTGAATCTCCGTTTTCACTGCGGGCGGCGGGGAGCAGTGTCCGGCGCACAAAGGAGCTTTTGCCAAGGCCGTTATCTCCGGTGAGCAGCCACACTTCGCCGCAGCGGAGGATAAAATCTTCGCGGAGTTCAAGGATAATTCCGCCGCCGCGCTCCTTTTGATACAGCGGGTAGCGGCCTGCGGGAAGAGTTATATTCACGTTGTTTCCCCGGTGTTGAGGAGTTTCTCCTCCGTCTCTTCATTCATAATCCTGATCTCCTCCCGATTGCCGCGCGCGGTCTCTACCAGTGCTAGCACCACCCGGCGGGTAGCGGGGAAAAGGGGGCGGAAAAAGTTGATAAAGAGAATTCGCGGAGCGGGGGAGGCGAGGGCGAAGAGGGTGGCGAGGATGATCTTCTGTCCGCCGGAGAGGCGGGCTGTCTGCGTCTCCATTGTCACCCCGCGCAGGGCGTCTTTCACGGCATCCGGCAGGTTGGTGAGGAGTTGTTGCATCGTCTCAAGGTTAAGGTTGTAAAGGCGCAGCTCATCGCGCACCAGACCACCGGAAATTACCGGCAGGCGACCGTCCATGATCAGGAATCGGTCGCCGTGGGTTTCAATATGATTGAGAATTGAGGGCATGGCTGGGTACGCGGCGGGCCTTAGTGGCGCAGGACTTCGTTGGTCCAGGTCTCCACCCAGCGTGCGCGGTTCTCATCAATTTCCTTCGCACTTATCTCAACTGGTGCTTTGGCAACGGTGGTGTTTTTCACAAAAACTTCCGGCAGTTTCACCGTCTTGTTGGCCGGAAAGACGAACATCTGCAGTGGAATATCTTCCTGGAAGGGTGGGCTGAGGATAAAATCGACGAATTTTTGTGCGAGGGCCACTTTTTTCGTCCCTTTGAGGATACCGATAAACTCAATCTGACGGAAAGCAGACTTATTCTCTGTGACTGCGGCGGTACGGGCAGCGGCGGTTTTGTCGCTGGAGAACCACACGGCAGCTGCCGGGCTGGAGGCGTAGCTGACGACGATGGGCCGATCACCCTTTTCTGAACCGGCAGTGAACTGGCCATAGTAGGCGTCGCTCCAGCCGTCGGCAATGTAGAGGTCATTGGCTTTGAGTTTCTTCCAATAGTCAAGGTAGCCTTCTTTACTGTCGCCGCAGTGGGCAACGGTGGTGAGCAGAAAGGCGAGGCCGGGACTGGAGGTGGCGGGATTTTCCACTACGGTGAGGCTGCGATATGCCGGATCAATCAGTGAGTCAAGGCCCGTCGGCGGGGCAATCTTGTGTTCGAGGAACCATTTTTTGTCATAATTGAGGCAGACATCCCCGTAGTCCACCGGCAGGAGACGGTGCTTTTTGTCGAGATCGAGGATGGGCATAATCTGACTGAGCATGGGAGATTCCCAGGGAAGGAAGATATCGGCCTCAAGGGCACGGGAGAGAGAGGTATTGTCCACACCGTACAGGACGTCGGCCAGGGGATTCTCCTTAGAGAGAATTGCCTGCACAAGGGTGGCACCGGCATCGGCGCTTTTCAGAAAACGCACTTTAACATTGTTGGCCTTCTCAAACTGCGCCATTACATTCGCGCTGACGCTGAAGCTGTCGTGGGTCATTACGGTGAGGGTTTCAGTGGCGAAGGATGCTGTGCTGCCAAGGCAGAAGATGGCAGCGGTAAAAATGGCAAGAAAGGGACGCGTGAATTTCATGGGTGCTCCTGTAGCAGTGTTTGCGGACAGGGCGGGGAGAAAACTTCCCTCCGCCGGCATTATCCGGTTCAGGTGTGGCGGTCGGGAAGCTGCCCCTCTCAGCCCTTTCGGGCTCCCGCAGTTCATCTCAACGTACGGTTTTTGTCTGCGAATTGCAAGACAGGAGAGTGGCGGGGGGATTCTGTCCGGCCCCTTCAGGGTACCCTTCAGTCACGGCAGAGGAGGGTGACGACCTCAAGGTGGTGAGTCTGGGGAAACATGTCCACCGGCTGCATGGCGGTGATGTGGAAGCCGTGGCTGCGCAGGGCGGTGAGATCGCGCATGAGAGTTGCCGGGTCGCAGGAGATATAGACCAGTCGCGGGGCCAGGGTGGCGAGGATGGGGGCAAGAGCGGGCGCGCCTTCACGGGGCGGGTCTATCAGGATGAGGTCAAAACGGTCTCCGGCGGCGGACAGTTCCGCACAGGCAGTATGTACCGGTGTCTTGCGAAATTCCGCCGCCACTCCGGCCGCGTCGGTGTTTCTTTTCGCGCTGCGAATGGCGGAACCCTGCCCCTCAATTCCGAGGATTCCCGCACCCTGCAGCGCCATCGGTAGAGAGAAGTTGCCCATGCCACAGAAAAGGTCGAGCACCCGTTCTTCCGGCTGCAGGCTGGCGAACTCCAGTGCCGTCTCAATCAGTCGCTGATTCTGGGCAAGGTTGACCTGACAGAAGCCGCCGATTTCAAAACTGAAATTCAGCGCCGGAGCAAGGCTGGAGGGGGCGTAAGAATAGCCGAGCTGGCGTGATTCCTCCCCGGAGGCCCCCTGCAGGGCAAAGTTTTCCCCACAGAAAAAAAGTCGAGTCACCTGTGGCAGTGTCTCGACAAGTTTAAGCGCGGCTTTGCGGTCGCCGGGGCGGGGCGGGCGTTGAAAGTGAAGGAGAATCACCACCTCGTGGGTGTGTGGATCTGCCAACAGTTCAACCTCGCTGCACATCTCAAGGAGTTGCCTGCCGCGAGTACGCAGACCGTCGAGCACTTTGTTGAGCGCGGGCGGGGCGAGCATGCAGCTGTCAATCTCTACAATTTCATGGGAGCGGCTGCGGCGAAAACCGGGGCGACCGTCCTGCACTGCGAGGCGAAGGCGCTGACGGTAGCCAAATTCTTCCGGCGCTGCGAGTATGGGCCTTCGCCCTGTCTCCACCTCTGCCATCAGCTCTGGGGATTGCCGGTGCAGCAGATCGCTGAGCACAGCATCTTTCAGCTCCAGCTGCAGGCCGTATTCTGCATGTTGCAGATTGCAGCCACCGCACCCCTTTGCCAGCCAGCGACAGGGTGGTGTCCGCCGTTTTTCATGGGGGGTGAGGATTTGCTTCAACGTGGCGAAAGAATAGTTTTTTTTCTCCTCTGCAGCGTTTACAATAAGATCTTCTCCGGGGAGACTTCCGGGGATAAGCAACACTTGTCCTGAACTTCCGCGGGCAAGGCCGAATCCGCCGTTAACGATTTTCTCGACGACGATATTTTCTTTTTTCATTGGCGATATTTAAAAGTGTTTCTGTGAGGAAGCATAAAAAAATTTGAGAGGGAAGAGCGGATAACGGTGTTGCCCGTGCTTTTCTCCTTTGTGAGTAAATGAATCTCGTGCATTTTTCTACCGTATTGCTGTCTTTCTGTCGAACACTATTGCTGTTGTGGCTGGTGTTGTTCCTCCCCGTGTGCGGTGATGTTGCCCCTGTCGCAGCGGAGCAGCTGGATACGACGGTCAAAGCCAGTGGCAGTGACACGGAAAAGGGTGCTGATGTGGGAAATGATGCGGATGCGGGAAAGGATGCTGATGCGGGAAAGGATGCTGATGCGAAGAAACTGACAACTGTGCAGCGGCTGGAGCATCTGCTCGGTATCAAGCAAAAAAAGAAGAAGGAGGGGCCAATTCTGATCCATGTCAGCGTCACCGGGATCAAAGATCCGCTGCTGAAAAACGTTTTTGACCGCCTCTCTCTCTTCCGTCAACGCAGCAACCCCAGTCTCAATGGTGTCTCTGCTACTCAACTCTTCCGTCGTGGAAGCAAAGAGATAAAAGGGGCGCTGCAGCCCTTCGGTTACTATAACCCGCAAATCAAATCGACCCTTACCCATGAGGAAAAAGACGGCAAAATGAACTGGGATGCCTCTTTTGTCATTGATAAGGGCACGCCGGTGGTGGTGGTTTCGCGGGAGTTGCGCTGTGAAGGTGACGGGCGCAACAACCCTTCCATCAACAAAGTGGTCAGCAACTTCCTGCTGGCAAAGGGCGACGTGCTCAGGCAGCAGTTGTATGAGAGTGAGAAGAAAAAACTGCTCAATGTTGCCATTCAGGAGGGCTACCTTGATGCCGCTTTCACCACCAGTGTGGTGCAGGTGGACCCCGCTACCAACACCAGTACCATTGTCCTTGTGCTCAACAGCGGCAGGGTTTACCACTTTGGGAACACGACTCTTACCACCGCTCCGCCCCAACGCTTTCGCGAAAAGCTGCTGCATGGCTATCTGCCCTATCGCAAGGGCGACTCCTATAATGTGGGGACGCTTTATGAGCTGCAGTCCATTCTCTATCAGACTGACTATTTCAAGAATGTTACCGTAACAGGCCATCCTGAGAACGCGCAAGACGGGGAGATCCCGGTAGACGTGAGTCTCGATATGCCTGAGCAGCTGAATAAATATACCCTTGGTGCGGGCTATGCCTCCAATACCGGTGCCGGAGTGACAGCCAGCTGGAAGAACCGTATGCTCAATTCCAGTGGTGATCATCTCGGTGCGGGGGTGGAAGTCGCGGAGTTTGAGAAACAGGTCTACGTTACCTGGGAGAAGCCCCGTTCAGAAGACCCGCGTTATGATCATTACCTCTTGAACGGTTCCTATACTGAGAATGAATGGGATGATACCTCCACCCGAAAGTTCAGCACCTCGGCCGTGCGGGAATACAGCGGGCCGAAGTTTAATCTCTCCGGGGGAATGGAGTTTTTAGATGAGTCCTATGATGTCGGCAGCAGCAGCAGTAGCAGTGGCACGGCCACCATTGTCATGCCGACCTCTACCGCTGGTCTGGTACTCGCCGATGACCTTATTAATACCCGTAACGGCCTGCGCGTTTCCGCTGAATCCAAGGGGGCAGTGGAGGGTGCTCTCTCTGATGCCACCTTTTTTCAGTGGCAGCTGGGAGGCCAAATGGTTCTTACGCCGGTCAGCAGCTGGCGGCTGCTGGGCAGGGCGCGTTTCGGGGCGACACTGATCAACGACATTGAAGACATCCCTCCCTCGCTGCGTTTCTATGCAGGGGGTGACAACTCCATCCGTGGTTACGCCTATAAATCTATTGGTCCCACCAATTCAGACGGCGATGTGGTGGGGGGAAAATATCTCACCGTGGAGTCGGTGGAGGCGGAGCGCCTGATTGGTAAATATTTCGGGGTGGCTGCCTTCTGGGACGTTGGCACCGCCACCAATGACCTCTCGCTGGATTTTCACCAGGGGGCAGGGACCGGGCTGCGGGTGCGGCTGCCCTTTGGCTCCATCAAGCTTGATGTGGCCTCGGCGATCACCGAATCGGGCTATCCGCTGCGGGTCCATTTCAGTGTGGGAGGTGACCTGTGAAACTGCCGGGATTTTTGCCGCGCAGGCGGATAAATCGAGTGCTGCTGCTGTTGCTATTGCTCTTTTTCTGCCTCGTCGGGGCGGTGTTGTCCCCGCTCGGGGTGCAGGGTGTGCGCCTTGTGGCCAACTCTTTTTCTGGTGGTCAGGTACATATCGGACAGGCCTCCGGGACATTTCTCAACAGTTTCACCTTTGCTGATATCAGTGTGAAGGGCGCGGGTAAACCGACCACCCTGAAAAAGTTTCTGATGCGCTGGAGCCCCCTTGCCCTGCTGCGGGGCAAACTGCATCTGGAGCAGGTGGAAGTGGATGGACTTTTTGTGGATGGCAGCGTCAGTGGTCCTGAAGAAGAGCCTGCAAAAAGCTCCTTTCAGCCGCAAAAACTCCTCTCGCTCTTCTCCGTGCAGGTGGACGATTTCTCCGCCAGTGACGTGGCTTTTGACCGCGGTTTCGATCGCGATGGTGATCCGTGCACATCTTTTCTCTTCGACTCTATTCACCTTGCCTTCTCCGGCGGCCTTCACGGAGTGCGGATAAAAACGCTCAAGGTGGATGGCCCGGATATGGCCCTCGATATGAAGGGTTCACTGGTTCCGGGAACTCTTCCTGCAGCGGGCGGGAAAAGGGCGGACTGGCAGGTCGATTTTGGTGGCCTCTTCCGTTTCGCCGGTTTTGGCTTCCATTCAATGACCGGCACCCTGCATCTCTCAGGGGATGCGGAGAATCCAGATCTCGCCGCCGTCCTGTTTACTCCCGGCACCCTTGGTGTCGACATGAAGCTGCATGATCTGACCACTGATCCGCACTGGACCGGGCGTCTGTGCGGATACGATTTTGACCTTTCCGCGTGGATCAAACACTGTCCGGCGATTGTCTTCAGTGATGTGGACGGGGACGTGAAGGGCGATTTTCAGCATTACGAAGGGCATGCCATTTTCACCGGTGACTGGGAACATCGCAAGAATCTTCGTCTCGAAGGGGATGTCAATGGGAACGCCAGAAAGATTGATATCAACGACGTCCGTCTTCAACGGGGCGAATCGCTGGTTACCGCCGAGTCCATCTGGCTCTACTGGAAAGAGGGCTTTGCCTGGCGAGGTGATCTGCATGGGGAAAAGATCGATCCGCAACTAATTGTCTCCCAGCTTGGCGGTCGTCTGGATGGACGTTTTGATACTCGTTTGAAGACCTCTGGAAAAATTCTCAACCATGTAGTGGAGGGAGAGGTCAACATAGCCGAACTGGACGGTGATATAAATAATCAACCGGTGTGGCTCAACGGCGATATTCAGCTGGACAACGATTCCGTCTCCAGCGACAAATTGCTCCTGCGCAGTGGTGAACGGGATGGTGAGGCTGTGGTTGGACCGGCCCGCTTTACGTGGGAAGGGGATGGCGGATGGCAGGCGAAGATTCTGCTGAAGAAATTTAATCCTGGCTGCTTCTCCCCCTTGTTTGAGGGAAGAGTCGACGGAGAACTGGAGAGCAGCGGTCAGCTGGCCTCCAGTTCAGACAAAAGAGCAGACAGTGACTACAGGAGTCTGCAGGCAGAGCTGCGTTTGACGGAGCTCTCCGGCACGATACGCGGCAACAAACTCAGCGGCAGCGGTGGGATCAGTTTTGCCGATGGCGTCCTCCTCACCGATGGCTTCTCCCTTACTCTCGGCCGTTCGCAGCTGCATCTTTCCAGGGGGAATGTCGCCACGGACAGCGAGTCTGGAAAACTTCGTGTGAAGGGCAGTTTCTCTTCACCGGACATTGGTGACTTTTTGGTTCGGTCAAGGGGCAGTCTGCAGGTTTCCCTGTCTGCCGAGGGGACTCTGAGCCGCCCGGAAATGCGGGCGGAATTCAGCGGCAGAGGAATGGCGCGGGATCAGTTCTCTCTGGGGAGTGTTAACGGCAGTATTCGCCTCGACGGGATAGAGAATGGCCTGGTGAGCGGCACCCTGCACGCGATGAAATTGAAAAACGGCAGTACCCGGATCGGCGCACTTGATGCCGACCTTGCCGGTCGCCTTGATCGTCATACGCTCTCTGTCCGTCTCTCTAAAGGGGATTTCGGAGGTGGCAGTGTCTCCTCTTCTCTGTCTGTGAAGGGCGGTTATAACCTCGCGGAGAAAAGGTGGAAAGGAGTTTTGGGCGGTGGCAGACTGGAACTGCTGCAGGAGAAGGTGCTGCGCCTGGTGCAGCAGGGCGAGGCCCGGCTCTCCCTTGGGCGTGAGGGCGGTTTTCTCAAGAGTTTTTGTCTCACCGGGGTGCCGGGGAACGTCTGCATCAATGGAGAATTGGCGGGCGCCCGCTGGCAGACCTCGCTGGACATTGCGAAGGTGGACCCTGGAGTGCTCATAAAGGGCAGCAGCCCTCTGCTTCTCACCGGTATTCTCTCGGGCACAGCGCAGTTTTCTGGAACAGGGAGTGTCCCGCAGAGCGGAACCTTTACCCTGAACCTGCCCCTGGCAAAGTTTAAGCTTGAGGGTGGTGCGGCGGACGGAGAGACTCTTGTTTTGAAGAAAACCCGTTTTAACGGCAGTCTCATCGCTGGCACGCTGCGGCTCGTCGGAGACAGCAATGTGGGGGGCAACGGCCTCTTTAACTTCGATCTGTACACTGACGGAATCAACGGCATTGGTGATTTGCCCAAGCTTGACACTCTGCCGCTTTCCGGCACCCTCTCGCTGAGCAATTTAAAGGTCGACATGCTCGGCGCCCTGCTCCCCGCGGGCCAGCCTGAGGGTAGACTCTACGCTGATTTTGCTCTCAGCGGCACTGCCCGCAACCCGATACTGAAGGGAAAGGCGCGCCTTGATGGCAGCGTTGGCGTGCTCAGCCGGGGCATTACTCTCACCAATGTGGGGTTTTTCGTCTCCGCTGACCGTAACGGCATGCGAGTGGATGGCAGTGCCCGTTCAGGGAAAGGGCAGGTGAAGGTGGGCGGCAGCCTGAAATACCTGCCTGATTTCTCTGGCATGCTCGCCATTACCGGAAAGGATTTTACCGCCGTCTCCGAGCCGGAATATACCTTTGTGGTTAACCCCGATCTGATTTTCCAGTTTAATGAGAAAGGGGGACGGCTCAGTGGCAAGGTGGCGGTCTCTTCCGGCGAGGTGGATCTGGACAGATTCACCCCCTCTGTCTCAGCCTCAGAGGATGTCGTGCTGGTGAAGGAAAACGGTGCGAAGGAGACAGACTGGCCGGTTTCGCTTGATGTGGATGTGGCATTGCAGGATGCCGTCAAGGTGAAGGGATATGGCCTTTCCGGGGTGCTCGGCGGCAACCTTGTGGTACGCCGGGAACCCGAGGAGGTGTTTACCGGCAAAGGGCTGCTGCAGTTGAAGAAAGCGAAGGTCTCCATGTACGGGCGTACACTGGATATCAAGCGGGGCAATATCACCTTTGCTGGCGGGCCGATTGACAATCCTGGTATTGACGTCCGCGCCCAGAAAACGGTGACGAATGAACAGACTCTCAGCGAGGGATATACCGTGGGGATAGATGTGAACGGGCTGGTGCAGAGCCTGCAGTATCACCTCTTTTCATCTCCGGTAATGACTGAAACAGAGATTCTCTCCTATCTTGTCCTCGGCCATTCCCTTGCCGGTGCCGAGTCTGGGGATGAGAGCCTTCTTGCCACCGTGGCAGGCAAGCTCGGGCTGCGCGGTGGTTCGGTGCTGTTCGGTGATCTTGGCAGCATTTTTTCCATTGACGATGTCCATATGGAGGGCAGTGCCACTAAGGAGAACATCTCCCTTGTGGTGGGTAAACGCCTGTCGAGGGACGTGTATGTCGGCTATGATGTGAATATGTTCAGCCGGGTTGGCGAGTTTTGGATTCGCTACAGTATGAAGCACGGCTTTTCGGTGGAAACGCACAGCTCTTCAGAATCCACCGGCGCGGATCTTCTCTTCACCTTTGAGAGGTGAAATGCTGTCAAAAACGACTCCCCGGGGAAGCTAAATCTCTTCGAATCGGCCCGCGTCGCGGTTTTTGCGTACTCTGGCACCGTCGAAGATACGGCCGTTCATGGCGATAGAGACGTCGGGGAAGAGACTGCACCGCGCCAGAGGGGCACAGCCGATGTTGAAAAATGGCGTCGGTGGCGGCAAAGAGTGCGGGCAGCAGGGCGCCGGTGAGCACCACTGTCTTCTTCTTTACGACGTCTCGGGCGATGAGATGGGCGGCGGTCTCCGGCATGGTGTCCGTCCCGTGGGTGATGATAATGCGGTGACAGGGATCTGCGTCCACCGCGCTGGCGATCAGCTCGCGGTCCTCCGATGAGGTCAAGACTGTCCTTGCAGTGGATAGTGCAGGGGATCTGCAGGTTGAACTGTTTGAGTAACTCAATGGTGTTGGGCGGGCCAAATTCATATTCGCTCCTGGCGTCGAAGTAGATCTTGTCAATGGTTCCGCCGATGGCGATAAAAGAGATGTTGTCCGTGTTTTCCTCACAGAGAGTTCATCGAAATTAAAAGGGGAGACGGAAAAGGGGAGACAGGAGACGGGAGACAGGAGACGGGAGAAAGGGAAAGGCCAAAAACGGAAAGACTGGATGGCCAGCGAAACACGCGAAAGCTTTTATATATAAAATGCCTTTTTTCGCATGTTTCGTGTCTTTCGTTGGCAAAAAAATCTTTTCGCTGTTCCGTCTTTCACGAGAACACCTTGAGGGTATCTTGAATAATCTTGTATTTCGTTCATATTCAAGGCACAGAAGAAAATTTATTAGAGCCATGTTCGATATCTCGATGTCTCGTTCCTCGCTTTGTCGGAGGATAAATTTTTGACTGTAACGAAGAAGATGGGCGAAAGACTGATTATTCAAGGTATCCTTGAAACAGTCTCATTCCACAACAGACATCATCGGGTTTTGTTCCCCTGCTTTTTCCTGTCTCCTTTCTCCTTTTGGTCTTTGCCTTTTTCCATAACTGTTTGAGAAATTACCGGTAAAGTTTTTCCTGTGCCTCACATATGAACGAAATACACGGTTCTTCAAGGTTCCCCGGGGTACCCTTAATAGTATTTTCTGAAAATTAATAATAACTGTAATTCTTCTTAAAGATGGGCAAAATGAGCGAAAAAGAGACCACAATTCTTGTTGTTGATGACGATCAGGCGCACCGTTACATGCTCTGCTCCATGCTCAGGACGTGGGGATGGCGGACGGTGGAGGCTGACGATGGCGTTACCGCTGTAGCTGCCGTGGAGAACCACACCTACGATGCCGTGCTGATGGATGTCCGCATGGCGAAGATGGACGGCCACACTGCCTTTCGCCATATCCATGAGATACACCCGGAACTGCCGGTGGTTATCATGACTGCCTACTCTACGGTGGACGACGCCGTCGAGGCGATTCGCCAGGGTGCTCACGACTACCTTACCAAACCCCTCGACTTTGAACGCCTTCGCCTTGCCCTTGCACGGGCGGTGGATTTGCGCCAGGTGCAGTCCCGCCAGGAGGAAAAAGGTGGTCGGGAGGAAGAGCAGGGGAGGCTTGATACTCGAATCATTGGTGAATCTTCGAGGATACAGGATCTGCTGGAGATGATCGGTTATGTCGCCCCCACCGAGGCCTCGGTTTTGATCTGTGGAGAGTCCGGCACCGGCAAAGAGCTGGTGGCCGAGACCCTGTGTCGCAACAGCGAGCGGAGCAACGGGCCCTTTGTCACCGTCAACTGTGCGGCGCTGGCTGAGGGGGTTTTAGAGAGTGAACTCTTTGGCCATGAGAAGGGCGCCTTCACCGGTGCCGACAGACGGCGTGAGGGAAAGTTTGTCCAGGCTGACGGCGGCACGCTTTTTCTCGATGAGATTGGTGAGACCACCCAGGCAATGCAGGTGAAACTTCTGCGGGTGCTGCAGGAGCGTGAGCTGCAGCGGGTGGGCGGCAGTGAGCTGGTGCAGGTGGATGTGCGTATCCTCGCCGCCACCAACCTTGATCTGGAGAAGGAAGTGGCGGATGGCAATTTTCGCGAAGATCTCTACTACCGTCTCAACGTGGTCATGCTTACCGTCCCGCCCCTGCGGGAGCGGGGCGATGATATCGAATTACTGGCTCGCTTTTTTGCCGAAAAATATGCGAAAAAAAACCGCCGTCAGTTGGATGGCATCAGTCCGGAGTGTTTGAACATGCTGCGCAGCTGGTCATGGCCGGGCAATGTGCGCGAGCTGGAAAACGCCATCGAACGCGGCAT
>Ga0172378_10002085_pt1 | contig 18652 bp, 11 predicted proteins | sample GrowelOW332metaG_FD_119755 | JGI IMG/M metagenome (GOLD analysis project Ga0172378, IMG submission 119755) | Groundwater microbial communities from an aquifer near a municipal landfill in Southern Ontario, Canada - Pumphouse #3_1 metaG | ecosystem: Environmental > Aquatic > Deep subsurface >... | reverse complement strand
GTTAACTGCTTTTGATATACTTTGGCCGGCTCTATACTAAGGTGTCACTTCATAAAGCATCATAATTACTGCTTTATCACTTTAGTAGCTGAGCTGCTGAAGGTGAGTGTAACTGAGCTTTTTTTCGAACTCATCATAATTAAGTGATGATTCAACGGTAATGACTTTTGTTTCACCGGGCAACAAGTCAAAGTAATTGTCGGAAAACGAGTAAGCGTTCCCTTCACTTATCAGCATCAGGTTTTTACACAGGCTTTTAGCCGTGATTTCTATTTCATACTTATCATTTCGTTGACGTATATGAGTGCTGATGTCAGGAAATGGGAGTTGAAGATTTTTAGGTTTCTCCAAATAAAAGATATCAGAATCAATCATTCGTTCATTTTTAATAAAAGTAACATAAAGCAAAGCATCGGTTTTATGTTGCATGGCCGGTAATTTATCCAGGCCAATGGTTGCCATTACCTTTGAGCCATTTGATGGCATGCTTACACTGACTGATCTGTTCCATAAAGAAATACCATGAAAATCCATCAAGTTGATTCGGAGTGATCCTGTGGTACTTTCCACATCCGAGATACCTCTTATCACCAGGTTGTTCCCTTCAATGGTTACACTAACAATCTGATTTTTAAATGCTTCACGGGCAAAATAATGCAAAGCTTTCCATCGGCCATAATAATCTATACCTGACCATGAAGCCACCGGCCAACAGTCATTCAATTGCCAGTATAACGAACCCATGCAATAAGGCATTTGTGAACGATGAGTTTCAATAGCTTTCTTTATTGCTTCAGCCTGCAATAATTGGCCCACATATAATTGGTCTTCAAAGTCAACTGGTTGATTGTACCACTGAAGCATATAATCTTTGATCCTTTGATTGCCAATTCCACTTCTCTGATGAGCCGACATCACTTGTGAAGCAATATCCCAATCATCAGAAGCAGTATATTGTTTAACGCTTTCAAATTCAGGAAAGGATTGGAATCCGTATTCACTCATAAACCTTGCTTTGTATTTTGCAAAGCTTTCAATTGGTTCTCCGCCATGCCAAACTCCCCAATAATGCATATCGCCTGAAGTATTGGTATGACTGGCAAGTTTACCCATTCCCGCTGAAGGTGAAGACGGCCAATAAGGTATTTCGGGGTTATAGGTCATGACCTGATCAGGTAATATATGATGGAAGATGGTATCATAGGCTTTCCAGATAATAGCTCTTTCACTTAAACTGTAACGCTGTTTCCAGCCCCAGCCTTTTTTCTCATCACTTTGTGCCCATGCCTGTTCAATTTCATTGTTGCCACACCACAAAGCCATACATGCATGTGAACGCAACCGTTTAATATTCTGACCGGCTTCCTTTGTTACGGATTGGTAATAGTCCATATCTGCCGGATACATAGCGCAAGCAAACATAAAATCCTGCCATACCATGATCCCATATTTATCACACAAATCATAAAACAGATCGTTCTCATAAATTCCACCACCCCATACCCTCAACATATTCATATTGGCTTTAGCAGCTGATGACACGATGTGCTCATATTTATCGGGAGTTACACGGGGCAGGAACACATCATTAGGAATATAATTGGCACCTTTAGCAAATACAGGCTTCCCGTTTACTTCAAAATAAAAGCTCTCCCCCTCATTATCAGCCTTTCTGATAAGCTTGATATTTCTCAAGCCAATGGTAACACTTTTCGAATCAATCAAGTTCCCACCTGCTGTAATCTCCGCCGTAATATGATACAGGGATTGTTCCCCATGGCCGTTAGGCCACCATAATGCCGGGTTGGGTATGCTAATGGGCACCTCAATTGAAGAACCGGAACCCGGCAACGACAGTTTTAAACTGGAAGCAAGCAGTCCGTTAACCTTAATGTTTAACTCATAATTACCGGAAGTATAGTTCAACAACTCCAGCATAGCAGTCAACTCTGCTTTTTTTGATGTTATCTTTTGCTGTTTTACATAGAGATCATCAATAGAAACTTTATCAACAATCTTCAGAGATACATTACGCCAAATACCTGAAGTTACCAACCGTGGACCCCAGTCCCAACCATAATGGTAAGGTGCTTTACGGGTAAAAATACTGACTTTGTCAGGCCCCAGACCACCTTTCTCTGACTGGTCATTATCAGCAGGCAAAGGCATACCGAATGCTTCAAGTTTCTGAAGCCCGATAAATACAGGTGAATGGAAGTATATTCTTAATTCATTTTCTGCTCTCAGAAGATTTCGAGAAACAGGCACTTCCCACCTAACAAACATATTGTCGGCTACCAAAATAAGGCTGTCATTCAGGAATACATCAGCGTAGGTATCCAATCCATCCAGCACCAGAAAAGCCTCCTCCGATGGCTTCATATCCATATCAGTGCTGAAGTGAGTGCGGTATTCCCAGTTTACTTTATCAATCCATTGAATATCATTTTCATTAAGCCGGTAAAAAGGATCGTTTATGAACCCGCATTTAAGCAAATCAGTGTGAACCGTTCCCGGAACAGAAGCATCATGCCAGGTTTTAGTACCGGCTTGCCGAAACTGCCAGCCCTGTGAAAGCAGCACCTGTCTGTTTTGTGAAAATGTGCCTGACTGATACGCAAGCAGCAATATCAATAGAAGTAAACAATGCTTCATTTTAATGATTTTTGGTGCTGCTAAAATACCAAAGATTATTCATTGATTACCATAATCAAATGATAGCTGTTCATCATAAAGGAAAAGATAACCAACATTTGGTGAATTAAACTAAGCAAGTAACGATGCACTTGTTATCACATTAACCATAAGTGGATAACCATTTTACAGTATGTGCAATAAAATCAGAAGTTTATACAGATGCCCAATAAGCAAAAGAAGATGAAGAGGTTAAAAAGCCAATATGTAATTCCATTCAGGGTTTATTTTAAGATAAGCTTTAACAGCCAGGCAGCTTGCTTTTACCCTCAATCCATTCAACACAGCATATTGGAATGCATGGGATATTAATGAACATGCATGTCCGTTACCTCTTGATAATTCAGGGACATAAGCGCAGTATAAATCAAGCGTTTGCTGGTGAATTCGATAAGTCAGGTAGGAGTCATGTCCTTCAAAATTTATTACAAATCTATCACCTGAATCCAGGACAACATTATGTCGGGTAGCTTGAAGTAACATTATAGGAATGGAATAAATTGGTTAACTGCAGATTGATTTCCCCACGTTTGCGAAAGTGTGAAATTACGACACAAAACAGCCAAATTTACAACGAGAAGAGTAAAATAGGTAATAATACCTATTAAAGAAACGCCAATGATTTTTGATTGAAGAAACCAACAAATTGATACGTATTTATACTTATTTTTCGAAAGCACTCATCGTAAACTACTGGTATAATGAACACTATTTGCTAAATCCATGCGAAGTAATCACGTAGCAACCAGACACCTAAAAACATTGAAAACACAGCTATTACTGAAATAATACTTCTGAATTCTTTACTAAAGTTTATTTTAGCAGCCATCTTTTCAATATAAGGAGTTAACAGGAGAGCAAATGTAATACCGATTAAACTCCCTGCTAAAACATCACCCGGGAAGTGTGCTCCAAGGTAAATCCTGCTATATGTAATTACAATTGCAGCAAATGCAGCCAGTAATTGGTATACCCTGCCGGGTTTTATACTCCATATTAAAGCAGTAAAAGCTGCCATTGCGGTAATGCTATGACCTGAAGGAAAGCTATTGTGGAATAACCTATAATTAGGCAGTACATATACAACAGGACTTTCATTAAAGACCCTGAGTGGCCTGTCCCATCCATCAAACAAAGTCTCTTTAAGTATCTGCCCTATCAAGCCGGTTAGTATAACAACCACAATAACGACTAAAACGGTACCGGGCTTTTTTTTGATAAAGATTAAGCTGATAATTGAAGTAAGTATAAGGGAATCACCAAGATGGGTAATAAAGAACATAGGCCAGTCAAGCCAGGGTTGGTGGCCGGCATTAAGTACTAAAAAGCTCTGGTTGTATCCTAGCAGAACAATTAGAATTAACAAAGCCAACAGATAAGCTCCGGTTATAATAAGGAAGGTTTTTATCCTGAAAAGGTTACTGAATGCCGAGTTAGCCATATGCATAAACTAATCCTGTGAAAATTCTTTCACAAGGTTTCTATATGATGAAAACACATTTGCACGAGATACAAATCCAATATATTTGCCATTATTGATAACCGGAAGGTTGTAATCGGAAGTTTCACTGAATTTTTTTGCAACATCCTCCATTGTATTATCCAGAGTAACAATAGTGTCGGGCATAAACATAAGGTTTCTGACGAAAGTAATATCGTATAATTTGGTATCAAAAATAACATTTCGGATGTCATTGATAAATACGACTCCGAGGAAATTATTCTCATCATCAACAACAGGAAAAACATTTCGTTCAGACATGGCAATAACCTTTACAAGTTCACCCAAAGTTGCATCAGGGTTCACAGTCATGAAGTTATGTTCAACAAGCTTATTGATTCGTAATCGTGAAAGGGCTGCCTTATCTTTATCATGAGTAATAAGTTCACCCCGATCAGCTAATTGCTTTGAGTAGATACTATGCTTTTCATACAAGTTAATGGTTAGGAATGAAACCGTTGAAGTGATGATTAAAGGAATAAAAAACTCATAGCCTCCGGTTACTTCCGCAATCAGAAAGATTGCCGTCATTGGCGCCTGCATAACAGCAGCCATCACACCCGCCATACCGGCTAAAGCGAAGTTACTCTCAGGCAGAAAAACAAAATTAAAACTATTAACAGCTCTTGACATTAAGAATCCGGTAACTCCACCCATAAAAAGTGTTGGAGCAAATACCCCTCCTACTCCTCCTCCGGCAGTAGTGAATGACATTGCAATCACCTTAAAGAATAAAACCATTACAATAAAAAGAAAAAAGAGGATTGAGTTATCACGGAAGAAGTAGAATATACTATTGTTGAATATATTATCACCCCTGCCATTGAGTATGTCAGTCAATATATCATACCCTTCACCATACAGAGGCGGAAGGAAGTAGATAAGCAGACTTACTAAAACACCCGAAAGGATTAAACGATTGACAGGTTTTTGAATCAGGTTGACTTTCGACTCAATAAACCTGTTGCTTCGAATAAAATAAAGTGAAACGAACCCGGCTATAATACCTAATAATATATAAAAAGGAATGTTATTCAGGTTAAAAGGGGCAATGGAGGAAAATGAAAAGAGCACGGTTTTACCCATAAAAAAGGAGCTAACTGTTGCTCCGGTAACAGAAGCAATCATCAAGGGTATTAATGATCCCATTGTAAGATCAAGCATAAGTACTTCCAGTCCGAACAGAACCCCGGCAATAGGTGCTTTAAAAATACTTGCTATGGCACCGGCAGCTCCACAACCTATCATCAAAGTAATGGAATGATAATCCATCTTTAAAATTCTGGCCAGGTTTGAACCAATAGATGCACCGGTAAGTACTATTGGAGCTTCAAGCCCCACTGAACCACCAAAGCCAACAGTGAGGGTACTGGCAATCATTGAGGTGTAGTTGTTATGAGGCTTTATGTGGCTGTTTTTTTGGGAGATAGAATATAGCACTTTGCTGATACCATGAGATATGTTATCCTTTACAAAATACTTAACAAACAACACCGTCAAAGCCATGCCAAACAATGGGTAAGCTAAATAAAGGAGATTCCCTTCCTCCGTATCAAATCCCTTTGTTAAAAAGTAGTGGGTATAATAAACTGCATTTTTCAATACAACAGCCGAAAGCCCACTTATCAATCCAACAAGGAAACTAACAACCAAAAGAAAATTACGATGACTTATATTTTTTAGCCGCCATCTTTGCAACCTCAATAAAGAAAGATTCAGTATCATAACTGCAAAAATATAAATAAGATGACGAGTAAGGAGAAATATACGTTAATTATCTCTAAAATCCTTTTTCCGATTAAGCTTTAAATCCTGAAGAACACTTGCTTTAACCTTGATATAGAAATTCCAGCTCTTTAAATAGCCTGTCGGTATCCAGTTAAATCTCATTTCCCAACAGTGTAAATCCCTATACACGCTGATTGAAGTATATGAAAGCTTTGCACTTTCAAAGTCATATCCTGAAGTGGCATTTACTTTCCATTTCGGAGTAATATTAATATCACCGTTAAATGAAAGAGTCTGTACCAGCTTATTATCCATTCTTTGCGAAGGAAAAACCATGAAATCATTATAACGCAAGTTATATGAAAAGCTGAGGTCCCATGGATTATTCCAATTAATATAACTATCAACCACTCCAATTGTTTCTTCAACCTTATTGACAGGTGCTGCTAAAGTGTTTTGACTGGAAGCGGATTTCTTTTTCCCGGAGCCAAAAGAATATGAAAGAGAGAAGTTCCAGGAAGAGTTTTCTCGTCTGAACAGACGATGGTTAACATCCCATTCAAATTGGTTCAGGCTATAGCCTGCCGAATCTGCAATATACGGATCAAAGGAAGCAGTGTACTGAACCTGCAACTTTTTAAACAGGGTAGTCCTGGCATTTAAGGTCAATGGCGACCAACGCAGGGTATCTTTAGCCAGGTCATATGAAGTACCCAGCGACAAACTTTCAATAAGAACTATCTTCCTGGTTCCGGTAATGGTATCATTTTTAGATCTCACCTTCATTTCAAGATTGTTGCCAAAGCTAAAACCTACCCGGCCTGATTGACCATCAGGAGGTGCTCCATATACTGACGTGAACGTGCCATCACCTCCAAAAATGGAATAACGAGTTCGATTACCTTCTCTATCAGATTGCACCGACTTGTAATACCCCAAATCAGGTGTACCGAAATCAGGTCGCAACATGAATGAAATATTAGGAGTAAAAACATGACGTATAGCTCTGACAGGACCTTTCTTAAACTGTAACATCCCATAAAGCCTGGTATTCAATGAAGAGCTAACGCTAAAATCACGTGCTGTTTTAAAACCTGACAGGGTATCTGTTTTTACGTAACCAACAATTGTATCATTGCCTTTAAACAGTGTATCATTACTCCAAGCTTTAATAATACTCTTTGAATACCACCGTTCAGTATAATCAATTGAATTGTTTAACGTAAAGTACTTGAGCACTTTGAATGACAAACTAACGGGTACTTTATGTTGAATTCCATTTCTGAAATTTTGCATCATTTGATTGGTAAAAAGCAATGAATCATAGGTATTGACTTCATTTTTAGCATTCATGGTATAATTAACACTAATATTATCATACCACTTTAAGTTTGAAACCTTACCGGGCTTACGCAAAGGATAAAAACGATTTACAGATAGAGCAATTTCAGGAAGCGTAAGATTTACCGTTTTATTAGTTGTATTCTGACTGTGCCTGAATGCGCTACTCAACGACACCCGATCCCATAAAGTGGTTGAGTAACTGATACTTGATCCGAATGTATTAGTCAGGTGATCCTGAACACTAACAGGATTATACCTGTTATAAGCAGAGGAACTCAGATTAACACTGGCATTAAACTGGCTGTTAGGCCTTGCTTTGGGATCCTGCCGATGCGTCCATGCAATCCTGAAGTCGCGGTTTTTCAAAAAGCTGGAAGTTTCACGAATACCTGAGGTATTGATTGCATAATTAAAATTGAATGATCCGCTGTACTTATACCTTTTCTTGTAATTAAAGACCGGTTTAACAGCCCAGCTTCCTCTTGAATAAATATCACCCACTAATCGCAATTCCATATAATCACTAATACCAAAATAGTATCCTCCATTTTCGAGGTAAAAGCCTCGTTGTGTTGATTCACCATAAGTTGGTATGATAATTCCGGAAGTCTGTCCTTTTTTATTAGGAAACATTCCGAAAGGCAAAACAAGCGGGAGCGGAACATCCTCAATGGTCATGTAAGCAGGACCGGTCACTATTTTATTATTGGGAATCACTTTAGCTTTAGTAAACTGAATGCTGAAATGCGGATGCTCCAAATCGCAGGTTGTATAACCACCGGTGCGCATATTCGTAACATCATTATCCATTTTTTTCACTAGTTCACCATGCAGGTAGCCCTCCCCTTCCTTTGTTATTACACTTTTTATAAGTCCTTTACGAGTTTTGAAGTTATACTTCATTTCCTTTGACTTAAAGGATTGACTTCCTTCAGTAAACTCCGGCTGTCCATAAGGTTTACCTAAAGAATCATTTAAAGGCAATGCCGTAAGGATATTGGTATGAAAATCAATTTCAACATAAGCAGCTTTTTGATTGATTTTTTCATATTGAATTTCCGCATCCCGGTACATGAAGACCTTTTGGCTTTCAATATCCAAAACGATAGAATCAGTTGAATGATAATCAACTTTTGAGGAAATAGCACTTTTTTTAGTTTGGGCAGTTCCCTTCTTGCCCAGAGTATCAGTTTGTATCAGACTATCACCCAAGTGAATAAATAAAGAATCATGTAGTGATGGATTAACGATAACCGAACTGTCAGAAATAATATTGCGAGTAGAGTCCGTTTGACCGGATACCATAGCACCTGATAGAACAAATAATACCAATAGCGGCCAAAATAAGTTTTTATTCGGCCAAAAAACAGAGTAAAAATTATAGGCAGTGTATCTCAAATATACTAAATTTGTAAGTTATAAACAGGGTAATACTAGTTTATTAGCCCTAAACAAGCCGATAATATCTTAAACATAAAATAAGGAATAAACATAAGACGTTGATTGATAAATCTTTAAATCAAACATTTATTCCAGAATTTAAAGGTTAAACCGGGTGTCAAAACTAACGAAAATAAACATGGAGTTAAAACGCTTTTTCGCATTAATTATTCTATCTACGCTGGTTTGCTTTATTCTCCCTCATGCAAACGCTCAGAAAGTGAAGCGAGTGGTCATAGATGCCGGACATGGGGGACATGATCCGGGTGCTGTTGGGAAATCATCAAAAGAAAAAGATATTACACTTTCAATTGCTTTGAAAACGGGCAAGTTTATTGAAGAAAACCTCACTGATGTACAGGTCATTTATACCAGGAATACGGATGTTTTTGTTGAACTATACAGGCGGGCAAAGATTGCAAATGAAGCTAATGCTGATTTGTTTATTTCCATTCACTGTAATGCCAATAAATCAACTACTCCATATGGGGCAGAAACCTATGTAATGGGGCTTCACAAGAGTGAAGCCAACCTGGCTGTAGCACAACTTGAAAATGCTTCCATTTTATTAGAAGATGATTACCATGCGAAGTACGAAGGTTTTGACCCTAATTCACCTGAAGGATATATTTTCTTTTCTATGCTTCAAAATGCCTATCTTAGCCAAAGTCTGAACCTGGCATCCATTGTACAAAAGCATTTTAAGGACAGAGTAAATTTGTTTGACCGTGGCGTAAAGCAGGCAGGTTTTCTGGTACTCTATAAAACAACCATGCCCTCAGTACTTATTGAAACGGGTTTTATCAGTAATGCCAAGGAGGAAAAAATATTAGCATCACAGGAAGGCCAAACTTATATAGCTTCAGCCATCTTTAGAGCTATTAAGGACTACAAAGCATCTGTTGAAAGAACGGAACCTCAATTAGCACAAAATGAGCCTGATAGTAAACCGGTAGCCCACAATCCTGAGCCTGCTGATATACACACTATTAATGTGACTGATGTACCTGTTTCAGAAAACACAGAAACCGCACCTGATAACCAGTTAAAACCTTCTGACCAGGCAATTGTTTTTAAGGTACAATTTCTGATTTCAAAATCTCCATTAAAAACCTCAAATTCTGAATTTAAAGGATTGAAGGATGTAAGTTTCTATAATCATAATGGAATGTACAAATATACTTATGGAAACGAACGAACGTTTAATGCAGCAAATCGATTAGTTAAGGAACTAAGAAGTTTAGGATTTAAAGACTGTTTTGTGGTTGCTTTTCAGAACGATGAAAGAATTGATGTAGAAAAAGCAAAAGGAATGCTTAATTAATGAACCACCTTTAATTGAATAATGAAAACTATACAACTCTCACGTGAGCTAAAAATAGGTTTAATAACTATTGTCACCATTGTGGCTTTTATTTGGGGATATAATTACCTGAAAGGTAAAGATTTGTTGCATCAGCAACGCACTTTTTATGTGGTGTATAATAACGTTTCAGGATTAATGAAAGCTAATTCAGTTACCATAAGTGGTTTAAATGTAGGGCAGGTAAATGATATATACTTCAAAGATGGTAATCCTAATAAAGTGGTTGTTGAATTAATTATTTCAAACAACATCGGGATTCCTGCTAATTCAATAGCCCGTATTTATAGTTCTGATTTACTTGGTTCACGAAGTGTTAATATCATTCTTGGAGATTCACCCATCATGGCTGTTTCAGGCGATACCCTCAAATCAGAGACTCAAAAAAGCATACAGGAAGAAGTGAACCAGATGGTTCAGCCCATAATACGAAAAGCCGGAAGTTTGATGAGCAGCATGGATACCGTTATTATAGCGGTTGGTGATGTATTCAACTATGAAACACGTGAAAACCTTATAAGGAGTATTGAAGGACTCCGAAATACCATAAGCAATCTTGAAAGTTCAACCGAAACTATCGATACACTCTTTACCTCGCAAAAAAGCAGACTCTCAAGAATTATCGCTAATGTTGAATCTATAACCTTTAATTTGAGGCAGAACAATGAGGATTTATCACGGATTATTTCCAATGCATCCCTGATTTCAGATACTATTGCTAAATCTAATCTTTCAAACACTTTAAGAAATCTTAATCAATCAGTGGAACATTTTTCTACTGTAACTAAAAAGATTCAAGACGGAAAGGGCTCCTTAGGAATGTTGGTTAATGACGATAAGCTCTATAATGAATTAGAGACTTCATCAAAGCAACTAAACCGGCTACTGGAAGATATCCGCCTGAATCCAAAGCGGTATATTCATTTCTCCGTCTTTGGGCGTTCCTCAAAGAAACTCGCAACTCCTGCAGAGGACACTATTAAATAGTATAGTGTTTAATTTATTTGTTGGAAAGCTGATTTGTTGATTCATTAGTCAGTTAGTTTGCCAATTTGTTGGTTGGTTGGCTGGTGGATGCTGTTGATTGGTTGGTCCATCTGTTATTTGTCTGTAGGTTGGTTGGTGGATCTGTTAGTATGCTAATAGTCTCTTGGTTGAATGGTCCACTGGTTGATTGATTTATTGGGAGCTGATTTATTAACAGTATTTCGGTCAACGACCGGAGCTGGTAGAGATAAAAAGAGCGCTTCAGGTAACGTATTGGTCATTTAAGAGTCATGCCCGAAGCGCTGGGAGTATTATATATAACCACTCATATACAGCTCTGGAAAGCACTATACTAACAGTATTCTGTGGTGTTACTCTTCCCAGATAAATATATCAGCACGATCAAGGGGGCGCTGTTCCCCATACCAATGGAAGTTTTTGAGCAGCAGATCGCCGGGTGCAATATCCTTTTCAGGGTATAATACTGCGGTTGGTTTTTCGAGATATGATATTTTACGAATCTTCTTGTCGCGTAATCTTATGAACATATTACTGGAGAAAGCTTTATTAATACCGGTTAACGTCCCATCATCCTCCCTGACCCAATAGATAGTTTCAGCATTCCCTTCAACTTTGATTGATACCAACTCATTATCAACAAAACTACCCACCATATCACGACCTTTGATCTGGTTATAGCCTGTAGTATCTTTTGAAACCAGGAAAGCCGCACTATATAAATACATATTCTTTACCTTGTTGTTAGCGGTAGTAACAACTATTGAATCAGCCGTGAGCTGGTTGCCTTCAGTCCATAGCACAGGCTGTTTATAAAGTCTTAGCGTAGAGTCAATAAACGAATATATCAGAGAATCAGCCATTCCCTGTAAGTCTGACTTGAAGAACTTCATATGATAGTAAGCAATAACTTCCTTTGTATTTTGAGCTGAATCAAAGGTTGCGCGCATAGTATCAGAATGCATAAATAAAGTATCGTTCTCGTCGATGAGCAGCGCTTCAGGTTTCTGAGTAATCATGGTGTAACCTAAAGATTTGTTGTAAACAGCATATTGTCCATAGATGATTACATCCTGTACTGTGTCAACAACCTGAATATTCCTGAAAGCCTGTCCATATCCATTCGTGCGTTCGTAGTAGAGACTATCACCAGTCAGCACCTGGTCACCATTTCTGACCCTGGCGTGCTCATTAAACTCTGAAATATCAGTATCGGTATTATACCATCCGTTTTCGGCATAAATATCAGTATCTTTTCCTTTAATAGTCGTGGGTCCCTTAAACCAGGCAATTTTACTTTTAGTATTATATTGCAAGGTATCACATCGCATCACATAATCCGGATTGACCAGGACAACATCCAACTTAAAGAAAAAATCCTTACTTTTAGTGTGATAGTATCCATGTTTGCTATCAAGGGTATTATCAGCATTAACAATATGCCCTTTAGTAAGATAGGATGCGATTCCTGAATTTCGGTCAAAGATGAGTTTATTAGTTGTTAATACCGTTTCCTTGTCAATCAGTTTAACATGATCAAACACTTCAGCAACCCTTGTTTCCCCACTATAATAAATAGAATCTCCATAAAGGTGTAAGGTATCACCTGATTTAATGTGAACCCTGCTATAAGTTTTCACACTGTTTGAAGCATTATTCAGATGGGCAGAATCACAATACAGAAAGGCTCCTTCATGCTCAAAAACAGCATGACCGAGAATACGTTGAACATCCTCACCAAGTGATTTATCATAGACTGCTTCATCAGCTTGTATCAGCCTGATTTTGCGGGTTTGCTGAGCAAATGCGCAAGTGGTCAGGGCACCAAATAATAACAGAAGGAATAACTTTCGAAGCATAAAATCTATTAAGGAGCATTAATGCTGCAAATTTACTGAAATTAAAAGAGCAATAACGACCTAACCTTTGTTGATAGAGACAGGTTTTGATTTTATATAACATTTAGATGCCACAACCGCGAGTTGCTTCGTACTAAAGATGCCCAAGCTTTGATTTTACATAACATTCGGGTGCCTTTAAAGAGGAACAGACTCATTTACTGCCCTGTTATAGAGTCCATTCATTTAGAAAAATTGCCAGTTGAATGACGGATCAGGCTCAGTTTAATGACAGAACAGGTACAGTTGAATGACGGATCAGGCTCAGTTTAATGACAGAACAGGCAGAATTGAATGACAGATCAGGCACAGTTGAATCACAGATCAGGCACAGTTGAATGACGGATCAGGCAGAAAAATGTTCTCAGAATTAATCAAAGTGATTAAAGGTTATCTATCGGCTAATTATGGACTATCTTTTCGGATAATAATGCTTGATATTTTTAGTAACTTCTTCAGTTTAAGTGTTCAAACAGGTAAAAAGGCAATCATTTGAAAAATCAATGGAAACGAATGATGATAACTCATTGCAGATTAAAAAAAAACTTGTACGTTTGGAACTTGTAAAAAAAGAATCTGCAATGACTCTAAGTTTCAATCCAAGAGATAATTATAAGAAAACACGTGATGCTGCCGGTTACGTTGATCGTAAAAAAGCGGTACAGGAAGACTATGATAGAATCGGTTTCATGTCAGGTCTGGAGGTACATCAGCAACTAAAAACTAAAGAAAAACTCTTTTGCCATTGTCCTGCAGGCTTATTTAACAAGCCGAATGACTATGATGCTGAGGTAATTCGCCATATGCGGCCAACTTTAAGTGAACTGGGTGAATATGATGGTACTGCTCTTATGGAGTTTAAAACCCGTAAAACTATTGTCTACCGCGTAAAGAACCAAACTACATGCACCTACGAAGTCGATGATACGCCTCCTTTTCCGGTAAACCGTGAAGCCTTGGAGAAAGCTATTGAAATATCCCAACTTTCAAAGCTTAACATTGTAGGTGAAGTACATATTACTCGTAAACAGTACCTAGATGGCAGTATCCCTACCGGTTTTCAAAGGACTGCTATCATTGGAGTTGAAGGTATGCTTCCATTGCCTCATAAAAACATCAGGCTCGTTCAACTAAGCCTGGAAGAGGATGCCTGCAGAGAAGTATCTGATATTGGTCACACTCGTATATACAGAACTGACCGTTTGGGTATGCCTTTGATTGAAACAGTTACATACCCTGACATGGTAAACCCTGATGAAGTAAAGGAAGTATGCAATTATATCAGGTTCCTGAACAGAAGTACAGGCAATGTACGTACAGGTATTGGAGCAGGTCGTGAAGATGTAAACGTAAGTTGTAAAGGTGGATCAAGGGTTGAAATAAAAGGTGTTGCTCACACTCGTTGGATTCCTGAACTCACACATAATGAAGTCTTCAGGCAATGGTCACTTCTTTTGCTTCGCGACAGACTGATCAAGGAGATAGCCGATACAGCATCCTGGAAAATAAGTCATGTAGTGCTTGATAGCCGGAATTTCAACTTTCAGTACACTTCACTTGATGAATTAAAAAGTACTGAGAACCAAATAGTAGCAGTCAACCTCCCCCATTTCAAGGGAGTACTTAGCCATTATACACAGCCCGGCAAGATGTTTGCCAATGAAATAAGTGAACGGCTAAAAGTAATTGCCTGTTTGGAGCTGCCCAACATGACCCATAGTGAGGAATTTGAGCCTGTAATCTCTGATAAAGATTTCAGTGCTATACGCAGTCTGTTGAAATCTACAGATAACGATGCACAAATAGTCTTTTGGGGCCCTGCTGATGATGTCAAGACAGCACTTGATACGATCGAAGAACGCTGCATTATGGCATTTAAAGGCGTTCCTCTGGAAACACGTAAGTCATTAACAGATGGCACAACCATCTTTGAACGTGTTTTACCGGGAGCCGACAGAATGTACCCGGATACTGATTCTGCACCTATTCCTTTGGAAGATTCTTATATTGAATCACTCAAAGCAAAAATGCCACAGGAAGTTATTGAGAGATATGGTATCCTTAAAAATTGGGGTGTACCTGATGATACCTATACTTACATCTTTAAAAAGAACCTGTTCCCATTGATTGAACGCATTATTAAGGAGCTTGATTACAAACCGGTATTTGTTTCTACACTTTTTGCACATAAGTTAAAGTACGTGGAAGGTCATTGTAAGTTGACTTCTGAGTTCAATTATAAGGTTATTTATGCAATGCTGAAGTTCCTGAAGGATCAAAAACTTCAACCAGAACTTGCATGGCGTATGCTTCCTATATTGTATGAACATCCTAAGATGGATTTCCAGTCAGTACTCGAATTTATCAAGTTCAAACAGGTTAGCACTGATGAGATAATGGCAAAAGTTCCATTCCTACAGAAGAAATTTGCTGAAATACGTTATAATGAAGGAGAGACATTAGGTAATGAATGGATAATGGGTCAGTTAAGGTTTATGGCCATTGGCAATATCAGCCTGAATGAACTTTCCAAATTGATAAAATAATAATAAAAACTCAAGTAAATGGCCGACGATATATTTCAGGGTTATAAAGGCGCTGCACTAAATATACTAAAGAAATTCAATGCCAGAGTCTGGGGTCAGGCGGAAGTACAAACAACCAGGGGTCTGTTTACAGGTACTATCCTGCCACGAAGCGAAAATGATGATGACAAGCATATAGTAATGAAGATTGTTACCGGTTATAATGTGGGTGTTGATGTACTCACTATAACCAGTATGAAGGAAACAGGGTATAAAAAGGCAAATTATAAGATTCCTGAAAAGGAATTTCCATATACGGAAGGATTGCCTAAAGTAAAACTTATCGGAACAGGTGGTACTATTGCTTCAAGGCTTGATTACCGCACCGGTGCAGTAATTCCTGCCTTCTCACCTGGCGAATTATATGGTTCAGTGCCTGAATTAGCGCAGATATGTAATTTAACTACTGAGAAAGTTTTCGCTGTTTTTAGTGAAAATATGGCTCCTGACAATTACAAGAAATTAGCCATAGCAATTGGCAAGGAAATAGAAAACGGTATTGATGGAATTGTAATCGGGCACGGGACTGATACGTTGCACCACACTGCAGCCGCATTGACTTATATGGTTCAGGATTCACCGGTACCTATTGTTTTGGTAGGATCACAACGTTCCTCTGACCGCCCGAGTTCAGATGCCGCACTCAACCTGATGCATGCATGTACGGCTGCCGGCCATGGTGATATAGCTGAAGTTATGGTTTGTATGTTTGGTCCGACAAGTGATGAATACGGATTCCTTCACAGAGGTACCCGTGTAAGAAAAATGCACTCATCATACCGTTCCACTTTCAGAACTATTGGTGATACGCCACTTGCCACGGTAACCCGCCAGGGAGTAGTTCCCATCAAACAGGATTATAACCATCGCCGTAATGACCGGAAAGTTAAAATACTGCCTTACTTTGAAGAAAAAGTAGCCATTATATACTACTATCCTAACATGCAACCTGATATCATTGATTCACTGGTTGAAAACGGTTACAAAGGAATCATCATTGCAGGAACAGGCCTTGGTCATGTCAATAAACCACTCTACCCTGCTATTGAAAGAGCTCATGCTGCAGGTGTACACATGTTCATGACGGTTCAAACTTTATGGGGTTATGTGGGTATGTTTGTATATGACACCGGCCGTGACCTGATGGCTAAGGGAATTATACCTGCCGGAAATATGTTACCTGAAGCTGCTTACATCAAACTAGGATGGGTGCTTGGGCAAACGAATGATCCTGAAGAAGTTAAAAGGCTCATGTTGACCCCTATTAATGACGAAATAACAAAAAGGGAACCTTATAATGGATATCTGATATACCAGGGTGGTGTAAAGGAAGTTGAAGATTTTATAAAGAAAGTACATAAATAGAAGCTTTCCTCGTTATTATTGGATGAAGCAACTCTTAATTGTTCTTCTTTCTGTGGTTTCACTTTTGGTATCTGCACAGGATTCCATTACTGTATTGCAATACAATTTGCTCAATTATGGCAATTACACTGATTATTGCCATAGCTCAAACAATAACCATCTTACGAAAGAAGGATATTTAAGAACGATCATAAGCTATACTAAACCTGATATTTTCACGGTAAACGAATTAGGCAAACTTAATTACTATCATGAACGGTTGTTGACCGAAGTGCTGAATACGGAAGGCCGTAGTTATTATAAAAGAGTCCCGGCCACCAACATAGCAGGTTCTGATCTCATCAATATGTTGTTCTACGACAGTACCAGGTTAGCACTCCGTTCCATGCAGGTTATTCAGTCGTACATCAGGGATGTCAACTTATATACCCTGTATTACAGGACACCCGACCTGTTGAAAGGTGATACCATATTTATCAATTGCGTAGTAGCCCATTTGAAAGCTGGCAATAGCAGCAGTGATGCATACACCAGAGGTGTAATGGCTTCCAACATCATAGAATGGCTCCAGGAGAATAGAGCCGCCGGCAATTACCTGCTTATGGGTGATTTTAATCTTTACACAGCTGGCGAAGATGCGTATCAATACTTTACCACCTCCAGTGCCGGTACATTTCAGTTTATGGACCCCATTAATTCACCGGGCGACTGGAACAATAATGTTTCCTTTGCACCCTGCCACACACAATCAGTAACTTCTACAAGTAACGGTTGTCAAGCTGGCGGAGGGATGGATGACCGTTTTGACTTTATACTTGCTACCGATGCTATCATGGAAGGATCTGACAAAGTGAAGTACAAAGACGGTTCATACAAAGCGATAGGTCAGGATGGCAAGCACTTTAACCAATCCATTACTAATCTCCCCAACAACTCGGTTCCTTATGATGTATTATCTGCAATAGGTAAAAACTCTGACCATCTGCCTGTTACTTTAACCCTCGAACTAGCAGTTGAAGAACCGGGAGCTATTGCTGAAAGGAATGCATTTAAAGGTTCATGGCTTTCACTTACATCTTCCTCAGAAGCCAGGTTACACATCACATCACCGACTAATTCCACTATTCAGATCAACCTCTATAGCAGTACAGGGCAATTATTGGCCACTCAATCTGCAGTTGTCAGACAGGGATTCAACCATATTGATATAGCAATCGGATCCTTGCATTCAGGCTTCTACCTGGTGAATATGCGGGATAAGTCAGGCAATACGGCCACCCTGAAACTGATAAAGCAGCGCTAATTCCATTGCCTGAATTTCTGGTGTAACAAGGTCAAGATTAAAACTTTGAAGCTTAATCCTGAAAGCTAATTCCATATACCTAACTCCAAGTGTAACATGGTCAAGATTATGCCTTTAAAGTGATATCCATGCAACTAAAACCTCAAAGCAATACTTTTACAACTTAATCCTCAAAGGAATATCCTTGAGATTTTGTTGCTCAAAGCTGAAGACTTCAGACACAGTCCTGAACACTGAATCCATAGAGCAATATTCTGGGCACTCTGTCCTTAAAACTGAAACCAAAGAGCAATATTCTGGGTGTTTTGTCCTCAACACTTAAGCTATCAAGCCAGATCCTGGAACAACATCTATAAAGCCTATTACTAAAAACTCGAAGCTTAATCCTGAAAGCTAATTCCATATACCTAACTCCTGGTGTAACAT
>Ga0172378_10002084_pt1 | contig 18660 bp, 20 predicted proteins | sample GrowelOW332metaG_FD_119755 | JGI IMG/M metagenome (GOLD analysis project Ga0172378, IMG submission 119755) | Groundwater microbial communities from an aquifer near a municipal landfill in Southern Ontario, Canada - Pumphouse #3_1 metaG | ecosystem: Environmental > Aquatic > Deep subsurface >... | reverse complement strand
TGTCACTTTTTTTTCCGCATTCTCCTGTCTGATTTCAATACCATTTCTTATTGTGCATTTTGCACCGATGACAGTACAGCAGCTGCTCATTCTTGCAGGGACAGGCATTGCAGCCGCCGGCGGCCAATTCAGTATTACGGCCGCATATTATGCGGCACCGGCATCAAAAATCAGTATCTTTGACTACTCACAGATTCTCTTTTCATCGTTAATGGGATATTTTGCCTTCGGACAAATTCCCGATCCGCTCAGTCTGTGCGGGTACACCGTCATTGTTGCAATGGCAGTAACTGCATTCATATACAACAAAAAGAAAGCCGCAGACTGAAAACCTACCGGCGGGAAGCAACCCGGTGCGAAAGCATTGTTCCGATGAACTGAATAATTTCCACCAGTACAAGAATTACAACAACCGCTATTGCCATTATTTCCGGCCGGAAACGCTGATATCCGTAACGGATCGCAAGATCCCCCAGCCCGCCGCCGCCTATGGCGCCTGCCATAGCCGAGTACCCTATAAGATTAATAATTGTTAATGTTATTCCGTCGATAAGGGCGTGCATGGATTCGGGAATAAGAACTTTCCATATTATCTGCATTATAGAAGATCCCATGGCACGTGCTGCCTGAACAACACCTGCGTCGACTTCCTTCAGGGCTGACTCAATTATACGCGCTACAAACGGAGCCGCTGCAATTGAAAGCGGTACTATAGTTGCTTTAGTACCGATGCTCGTACCGACAATAATACGCGACAATGGAAACAGAATTATCATCAGAATAATAAACGGAAATGAACGGAGCGCATTGACAATCCGTGTAAGGACCTGATACAGCACAGGACGCGCCTTTATACCTGACTGAGGGTCGCTTGTGCACAGGAGTATTCCGAGAGGCAGTCCGAGAACAAGACTGAACACGGTGGAAAACACAACCATTTCGAATGTCTGGAGAGATGCTTCATTGACGAGCATGAATATTTTATGCGGATCCATTATTTTTCCTCCTGAAAATACACTGTATTAGTATACCTGATATTGAAACTGCCGCAGAAATTCATACATCCTCTTCGACAAGAACGCCTTCACTCTTCAAATATGCCAGTGCGTGCTCAACTTCATCAGGACTGCCGGTTATATCGGTAATAAGCGTACCTATTCTGTTTTCAGGAAGTTTCTGTATTCCTCCCGCACGTATATTGAATTCTACGTGAAATTTCTGCGCCATACGGCTGAGTACAGGCTCATCGGTCAGTTTATTTACAAAGCGCAGCGTATATTTTCCTCCGCCTTCCGACCACCTGACAATACTGCCCTTATCAGAGGCTGCATCCGGCTCAGGAGCAAGATTTGCAAGAAATTCTTTCGTCACATCGCCCGCAGGATGCAGGAATATATCGTTTACCGTTCCCTGTTCTATAACACAGCCGTTGTGCACAACGGCAACAAGACTGCAGGCATCTCGTACAACTTCCATCTGATGCGTGATCATGACAACGGTCAGATTCATCTGAGCCTGAATTTTCCGTATAAGATTCAGTATTGATTTTGTCGTCTGCGGATCAAGCGCACTCGTTGCTTCGTCACAGAAAAGAATATCAGGTCTGTTTGCAAGTGCGCGGGCAATAGCTATGCGCTGTTTCTGCCCTCCGGAAAGTGTGCTTATCGGTGCATCACGGCGGTCTGCCAGATCAACAATTTCAAGCAGTTCCCGTACGCGCGCGTCAATTTCCTGTCTGGGTGTACCGCATATCTCAAGCGGATATGCAATATTCTGACCTGCCGTACGTGAACTGAACAGATTGAAATTCTGGAAGATCATACCGATACGGCGGCGGCGCTGGATAAGCGCGTTCCCTGTCAGGTTATCAACACGCTGTCCGTCGTACAAAACGGTACCGCTGTCAGGCGGTTCCAGCAGACTTATAAGTCTGACAAGCGTAGACTTTCCTGCACCGCTTTTTCCGATGATACCGAATATACCGTTCGACGGAACAGTAAGACTTATGTCTCTGACAGCGTGAACGGCAGGCGTTGATCTTCCTGTTTTATACGTCTTCTCAAGACGGCTGAGTACAATTTCCATTATTTAATCCTTTCTGCTTTCCGTACGTCGCCATCGGGATACAATCCGTCAACCACGTATTTTTCAGGAATACGCGCGGGCCGGCCGGCCTTTACACTTGCCCACGTTACGTCTGCCTGCGCACAGATTGTTCCGTCTTCTTTTCTGACAGTCTGACGGAACGTTCCTGAAATAATATTCAGCTTTACCGGTTCCACGTCGATTAAAAGTCTGTCATCAAGAAACGCAGAAGATTTGTAACTGATGTCTATATGGGTGATATACAGATAGTATCCGTCGGCAACAAGACCTTTGTAGTCGAATCCAATCTGATGCAGGTATTCCATACGACCGTATTCAAGATAGTTCAAATAAACAGCATTATTTACATGGCCATATGAATCACATTCATAGGTGCGAACAACCAGTGGTGATGAATATTTCATGAACAGTATTATAGGAAAGATGCAGTTAAAACTCAAGCACAGCTGAAAATGCCTGCCTGTATTTTATCAGCGGATCAATGGAGTACCGAATCGACAAGTTTCTTAAACACCGGATTCTGAACAATATCAGTATATGCAATATCCGGTGATATACTGAACAAACCGTTGTTATCTTCAACAATTACTTCCCCCGGGACCGGAGTAAGATCATATATATTATCATTATTTGCACCGAACCGGGTAAAACCAAACGGTTCAACTTCATTCTCGCCGGTCAAAGGCCGGACATCATCAGGAACAGAATCACTCTCTTCCTCTTCAATTGAAGGCGTGTCAATATCCTCTGTTTTATCCAGTTCACTAAATACAGGCATCTCCGGTTCAAGATTGAAATCAGGAGCATCATCGGAGTTTTCTTCATTTTCCGTCGGATTAATGGAACTGAAAGCAGGAATTTCATGTAACTCTTCCGGTACAATAGTCTTGTCTGTTACACCGAATGATTCAAGACTTATATCTTCATCTGAGACAGGTAAGTCACTGTTCCGGGTATCGTCCGCTTTTTTTTCTGTTAAACTCTCATCAAGACCGGAAAAATCCGGATGAGGTACTATATCAAAATTTTTAATTGCATTGTCTTCTTCATCCGGATGATATGTTTTACGGACAGGTTCTCCGAACTGGAGAATCTCCGGCACAGAATCTTCTGAAAAGGCCTGCATATTCTGAGTGTTTTCTGACTTAATAAATTCATCGACATCAACAGTCTCTGCATCTTCCACTGGCTCTGCTTCAGGCACTTCTTCAACCGGTTCTGCGTCTTCAACGGGCTCTGCCTCAGGCACTTCTTCAACCGGTTCTGCGTCTTCAACGGGCTCTGCTTCAGGCACTTCTTCAACCGGTTCTGCATCTTCCTCGGGTGCCGCTTCAGGCACTTCTTCAAGCAGTTCTGCATCTTCAACGGGCTCTGCTTCAGGTACTTCTTCAAGCAGTTCTGCATCTTCAACGGGCTCTGCTTCAGGGATTTCTTCAAGTTCTTCTGCCTCGTCAGCAGTCTCCGCTTCCGGAATTTCTTCAAGCGGTTCTGCATCTTCAACTGCTTCCGCTTCATGTTTTATTACAGACGGACGGTTCCTTACAGGAACAGGTGCAGCAACAGCCTGTACCTTTATACTGCCGTTCCGCAGAATTTCTTCAAGCATTCTGCGGATTTCCTGCTGATCCTCCGGTGTATTCTGCCGGCTGGCTTTATCAGGTGCAGTCAGTATATTTCCCGTACGACTGCTGAGTGCATTAATAATTTCATCCCAGCTTCTTGTAATAAGCGCATCTGTTTCCGCTGCATGACGTTTTGCCCGGAAACCAAGACTTTTCTGGATCTCGGTCGATACATCCTCACGTCTTCCTGCAATTTTGCGCAGAACATCGTTCCAGTCGATAGTCTCTTTGTTTTCAAGGTATTCATTAATAAGTGCAAACTGCAGGCGCTTTATTCTGTCACGGATAATGACTATGTCATCACGTCTGAGGCTGAATATCATGAAAATTATAAGGAACGACGTAATAAACACGCAGACAAGGAGAAGTATCTGCACACTCTGCGGCATCATAAATGAAGCAGAACTGTATACTCCTGAAATCCGGACAAACTCATTCTTTGTGCCGGAAATAAGTATCAGGCCGGTACTATTTCCGCCGGTTCCGTCTTCAGAAATAATCTTATCGGGGCCTGACGAACTGCTCTCCCAATTATGCAGTATTCCTGACTCGATAAGTTCACGTCCCACATTCGGTATTCCGAATACAAAACCGCCGGTCTTTCCGTCTGACGTCGAAATAAGAACGCATGAATTATTTATTGAAATAAGATTCTGCATGACAAGCGTGCGGTCAAAATCCTGTGCATTAACATAAAAAAGCATAGAACCACGGTACACTGAATAGGAATCATAAAACGGAAATGAAAAAATAAGCCTGCTGTTTTTTCCGTCGTATGTAATACGGTATTTTTCAGTACTGCTTGTAAGCGTGTCCGGAACAGAAACCGATTCATACGGAAATTCATTTTCTCCGGACGGGGATTTAAACTCATCATAGTTTTTATACATTCTGAGTGTATCAGTCTGCTTCAATATATCTGATGAATACGTGCTGAAATGAACATTACGGCCATTTGCATCTATAAGACGGATGCCGTCAAGTCCCGGTGTTTCAGAAAACAGAGTACCTGTGGCTTTCGTGCGCTGCAGTACATCTGTATCTGCAGGCGCCGGAGAAAGGTAAGAAAATACGGCTTTATTGCGTATGTATGAAACACTGCCGGTTCCAAACCGGTCAAGAAGAGTTTTTATGTATGTTTCACTGCTTTCTGAAACCGTGTTAAGTTGTTTCCGTATTCCTGCTACTTTTGCAGGTTCATAAAAACGGGCTTCTATCTGTGAAAATAGTCCGGCAAATGCAGCAATAGAAAAACCAGCGAAAATAACAACCGTCGTCAGAAGGCTTACAGCAATTTTTTGTCCTGAAGTCACAATTTCCCCATACAGGGCCGATAACAGCCCTCTTATATCTTCGGCACACACTGAATTGAATTTCAGTGATATTCATATAAAAAAACAGTATACTGATATTAATGGTAGAAATCAAAGAGGAACAGGAACGCCGGACACGGGCGATTCTTGTCGGAGTTCCGGATGACAATCTCTCCGAACTTAAAGGTCTGGTAGATACACTTGGAATTGAATGTGTAAAAGCACTTACACTCACGCGTCTTGAAGTACAGCCCGCTTACGGCATGGGTAAGGGGAAAGCAGAAGAAATTGCTGATCTCGCAAAAGAAATTCAGTCAGACTGTATCATTTTTGATTTTCAAATAGATCCGACGAAACAACGTAACTGGGAAAAACTTGCAGGCATTCCGGTATTCGACCGGGAGGAAGTAATTCTCCGTATATTTGCCCGGCGGGCACAAACCCATGAAGCGGTACTGCAGGTTGATCTTGCCCGCCTCCAGTATTCACTTCCGCGTCTAGCTCATTCGTACGGCGATATGGCACGCCAGCGCGGCGGCAGTTACGGTGCAAAAGGTTCCGGAGAAACACAGCTTGAGCTTGATCAGCGGCAGGTACGAGAACGCATTTACCAGACAAAACAGGAACTAAAAACAGTTGCTTCAGGACGCTTAACTCAGCGGAAAAGACGGGACCGTATACAGGTACCGACATGTGCACTCGTAGGCTACACTAACGCAGGAAAATCAAGTCTTCTCAACGCGCTTACGGGAGCGGATGTATTTGTAGAAAACAAACTGTTTGCAACACTCGATCCGACAACACGACGTCTCGCGCTTAAGGACGGAGGAAGTCTTCTCCTTACTGACACCGTCGGATTTATCAGTAATCTGCCGCATACGCTCATAGATGCATTTAAATCGACACTCGAAGAAGCTGTTCAGGCAGACCTTCAACTTCTTGTCATCGATGCAGCCGATCCCGACGCGGAAAACCAGTACAAAACCGTATGCAGTGTTCTTGATGAAATCGGAGCCGGAAAAAAGCAAAGGATTATCCTGCTTAATAAAACAGACAAACTTGCCGGTGACAGTGTACTCCTCTCGCAGCTGAAAATAACGTTTCCAGATGCATTGTGTGTAAGTGCAAAGGAAAAAACAGGATTCGAAGAACTTGCCGTCCGTATGACTGCAATGCTGCTTGGTGAAAAACGGGATTATGTGCTGCCTGTATCTGAAAAAGCGCTGCTCAACGAAATCAGGCACAGAGGTCTTATACTGGATGAAAAGTGGATGGATGACGGCATTCATGTAACCGCACGGACAACCGGTAAACCGCTTGCCCTCATTACTCCGTATCTGGTACAGTGAAAAATATGGAGATAAACCTGAACAGGATACTCGGCATTACGGCAGTATCACTTGCAGTTTTTATTCTTGCTGTCACCGGCGTTTCTTTTGTCCTGAAAACGGCAAAACCGGGAAAAAATCTGCGCACAGCTGATCCGGAGCCCGGAATGGTAACAAACATGACAAGTCCGGACAAAGGAAAGCTTGCAGCCTTCACCGGACTCGGACACATACGTGCAGTAACAAAACCTGACAAGAAAAAAGACGATACGGGAATACCTGTAGTGGTTACACCGTGGTTTTCCTATCCTGAAGGTGATACGGAATTTTATGAAGAACTTGCACGGAAAAGTACTGCCATGAAAGCACTCATTGCACAATATTTTGCCCAGTATACGGAAAAAGAACTCCGCTCCATGAGTGAAGAAAAAATCAAGAGGGATCTGCTGAAAGAACTCAATGCACGTTTTTCACTGGGAAAAATCACCGCAGTCTATTTCTCTGATTATATCTTTCTGGAATAAATGCAACTTTCTTTAAAACACAGTGTCTAATTTTTAGACCGGAAAAACGAGGTGTCATTTATGAATGAAACAGCTTCAAACGCAGCACAGATAATTATAGCTATTGTTCCTATTGTCGGAATTGCGATCGGCGGAATTGTACTTTTCTTCTATATTCTCTGGCACCATCACGAAACAAAACTTCAGATACGTACGGGAACGTATAATCCCCAGAAATTTGACTTTAAGACGTTTTCCCTGCTTTGCGGCATACTTCTCACCGCTGTAGGTTTTATTCTTACACTCGTATTTGCCATACTTGACCATTTTTCGTATACACTTCTTGCAGGACTTATTCCTTTTGCAGTCGGTATTTCGTTCCTGCTTTTCTATAAATTGAATCCGGATTTTCATAAGAAAGATGGCGAATGAACTGCTCAACGGAATTGAGCGTACCGTTATAGAAAAACGCGATTCTCTTCTTGTCAAATCGACATTAAAAGGTGATAAGAACGCGTTCGCACGGCTTATGAGTTTTAATAAACAGCGGATCTTTGCGCTTGGTATGAGTTTTTTCAGAAATACATCAGATGCGGATGACTTTGTACAGGATGTATTTATAAAAGCGTACACACACCTGTCATCTTTTAAGGGGAATTCGCTTTTTTCTACGTGGCTCATGCGTATTGCATACAATACAGCAATTAATTCCGTAAACAGACGAAAAGAATATCTCCCGCTGTCAGACGAGGAAATAATTATATCTCCGGACTGTTCTCCAGAAGAACATCATATCAGGGAAGTAACAAGAGACGCTGTCCGTGATGCAATGGCAGATCTGCCGGAAAAGTATGCCGTCTGCCTCGATATGTACTTCTCGTACGACATTCCGTACCAGGAAATCTGTGAAATCACCGGATTTCCCGTAAATACAATAAAATCACATATTTTCCGTGCGAAAAAAATTCTGCGGAAAAAACTGGAGGAAATAGTAAAATGAGCAGTGAAAGATGCAATAAAATCATGGACAGGTATCTGGAGTTAGACAAGGGAGAGCGTATTCCGTTTGAAATAACGGTACATCTTCTTTTCTGCAGAAAATGCCGCAGGGACGTAAAACTTATGACACAGGCAGAAAAACTTCTCTGTGAACCACTTAAAATTCCCGTCCCTGTCACGGACAATACAATCGAAAACATCCTCCATACGATAGATCCTGCTTTTTCAAACACAAGACTCAATAATCCTATTTCAATGAAAAACTGGATTATCGGTGGAGTTCTTATGATACTTTTTATGTTTGTTTTCGTTTTTTCAAGAAATATCAGCCGGAATCTTGATGTAGCGATAAGCCTTGTATTTGCCGGCTGTGTAATCGCTTACATACTGATGTTCGTATTCAGCAATATTGATTTCTTCGTAAAAAAGATCAACACACTGAAAACGGCTGCATAAACTCCGTTTCTACCCGGTACGTTCCGGATGGATTCTTGTGCCGTTTTCCTCTATTTGAGCAGCGTAAGCGGATTTACCGTCTTACCTGCTTTAAAAACGGTAAAATGAAGATGCGGTCCTGTGCTTAACCCCGTATTGCCCACTCTGCCTATTCTCGTATTTGTGTCTACATTCTGCCCCGGAACAACAAGAATAGCGCTCAGATGTCCGTACAAAGTTTTATATCCGGAATGATGAGATATAATAATATAATTACCGTAGGTAGCACTGTATCCGGTAGATGAGACCTTTCCTGAAAGTGCTGCATATACGTTCGTTCCAATGGGACATGCCATATCAATACCCGTATGAAAGGAACGCTGGCCTGTAAACGGACTTTGTCTCCATCCATAAGGTGACGACAGCCAGTACCGGATCTTTACTGGTTTTATGAAAAGGTCTCCGTTAATTTCCTGACGCGTTACCCAGTCAAGCTGTGCATCGGGAACAAATATTGTTACGCCTGCATCAAGCGGTGCATCTTTTTTTACGGAGTTTACTTTTGCACACTTATCAGCGCTTATTTCATATTTTTCTGCAATTGTTTCGGGAGTTTCACCGTCATTTTTGACGGTGTAAAGGATTCCGGGCATTGAAGGAATTTTCAGATACTGCCCAACCTGAAGCAGACGCGACTGACGGATACTGTTCACGCTTATTATTGTATCCTGTGTCACACCGTACTCGTCTGCAATAATGCCTATCATATCGCCCTGTCTTACACGATATGTCTGATAATACAATGAACTGACTTTTCCGGCATCCTTCGAAAGCACATCAGCAGCTGCATCCAGTTCATTATCCGCCTTTCCAAGCAGACTGTCGGAAAACTCAGGAACACCGGTAGTCTCAAGACCTCCGATACCGTTTTCGGTTTTCATGTTGTTTGATGCAGCCACAATAATACAGCAGACAACTGCGCCTGCGCAAAAAGCGGCAGCGGTCCGCACTGCAATCCGCTTCGCACGTGTATTAACATGAGCATCTAATCTGTATTTTACCTCTGCGAGGCCCGACAAAATTTTATCTGCTGCTTTTTTTATCATACTGATCACTTTTTTTCCAATCAAAATAAATGTTGTATAAATCTTTTCAAAAAAACATCTGTTCATTTATTTTACTCCTAATCAAAATCAATTGCAATCAGTATTTCTAAGGGAACTATCTGCGTCCGATACCAACAAGATATGTTTCAAACGATTCTGTTCTGCAGGCTTCCGGCTTAAATCCTTTGGCCATATCGAACAATTCACGCATATTCTTCAGCAGCTGCTGCTGGTCACCGTTCTGGAATATTTTTACCGTAAAATTCCCCCCCCTTCTGAGCATGTTTTCTGCATACCACACAGCCATTTCGACAAGCTGCTGAGACCGGGCTGTATCGACTGTACGATTTCCTGTCGTAAGCGGGGCGGCATCACATACGACCAGATCGTACGGACCGGATGATTCTATACGACTGCGGACCGATGAATCATTTAAATCCCCCTGTATAAAAGTCAGATTTTCTCCCTTTACACTCTTTGCAAGTGGATTCAAATCACATGAAACAACATGTCCTTCCCCATTGAACTTCCTCAGCAGGAACGTTGTCCAGCTGCCGGGGGCCGCCCCCAAATCAAGAGCGTTACAGTTCTTCGGTATAAGTCCGAATTTTTCGTCTATTTCTTTAAGTTTGTATACCGATCTGGCCGGATATCCTTCAGAAAATGCTTTTCGAGACCAGAAATCGGGCTTCTCATAATTATTTGAAGACATATATTAGTAATTTCGGCAATTATGATAAAAAAGGTTACTGGTATACAGACAAAAACTCCGTTTGCCCTCTGCCTTCTTTTTCTATATACTTATAGATATGGGTGATATATTTTCCAGCCGTCTTGCCGCTGTTGAAAAAGCTTTGAACGAAGCACTTCCTCTTCAAATAAACATGCAGTGGAAACGGAATTCCTTCGGTAATGTTTCCTTTGATGTAAAAGATTCTCATCTGAAGTGCCTTACTGAACCATGCAAAGAGTTGCTGAATCTCGGAGGAAAGCGATGGCGCCCGCTGCTTCTTGTTCTTTGCGCAGAAAACGCGCGGGCAAAATACGGAGACAAGTCCTTGCTTTCGGCAGACGAAACATATAATATTACTCCTCTTGTCGAATTTGTGCATACAGCAAGCCTTATTCATGATGATATAGAAGATTCTTCGGATACACGGAGGGGAAAACCGGCAGCATACCTGACATACGGGCTTGATACAGCACTGAATGCTGCATCATGGCTCTATTTTGAAGCCCCTGTCTGCGTCGACAGACTTGCTGCAGGGCAGTCTTCTAAAGAAAAATTTTATGAACTTTATGCAAAAGAACTCCGCCGGCTGCATTTAGGCCAGGCAATGGATATTTACTGGCACCGCAAACCGGAACTCTTCCCGGCAATATCTGAATATACTGCGATGGTCCGATGTAAAACAGGAACACTTGCATCTCTTGCAGTGCAGGCAGGAATTCTTGCAGGAGGTGGTACTGATACGGAAGCAGAACAGGCTGGCATTATTGCCGCTGAAATCGGTGAAGGATTTCAGGTACTGGACGACGTACAAAACCTTACAACCGGCAATCCCGGAAAAAAACGGGGAGATGATATTGTTGAAGGTAAAAAAAGCCTTCCTGTACTGTTTCATATCAAATCGCATCCTGACGACAGGCAGCTTATAGCCTCCTGCTTTGCACAGGCACATAAAGAAGGTATTACTTCAGCTGCAGTCGAACAGTGCATAGCACTTCTCACAGAAAGCGGAGCAGTCGAAGAAGCATTTCTGTACGGGAAAAAACTTATCAAAGAAAGCAGCCGGAGACTTGCAGGACTATATGACGAATCATGTTCGGGAGAGGCTGCTGCCCTCATAATCAGTTTGTTTGATTCAATGGAATCTAAACAGGAGATTCACCATGCTCAATGAAACAGCAGAAAAACTAAACAATCAGGCAATACTTCTTGCCTCAAACGGTGACTATACTGAAGCAATTGCATGTTTTATACGTGCACTTACTATAGAAAAGGGTAATTCGCTGCTCTGGTTCAACCTCGGCGTTACCTGCCGCGATGCAGGTAATCTTGACACTGCAAAGGATGCACTGGTAAAAGCTCATGAAATAAACAAAACTGACAACGAAATCATTGAAGCGCTCGCGCTTGTATGCTACAGTCTTGGAGATCTTGACAGCACGCTTGATTACTGTACGGAAGGTCTGCATATAAATTCCAAAAATCCGCATTTATGGAATACTTCAGGCGTTGTTTACTTCAACCGCAGCCGGTACAAAGATGCATGTGATGCATTTGAGCATGCGGTTTCACTAAATCCCTATTACTATGATGCGCTCTTTAATCTGTGTGATACATATGAAGAACTTGGAAATCAAAGGGGACAGCAGGAATGCATGGTCCGTATGAAAGGAATGGACAGGCACGGTACCTCTGATGAAATTTAACAGGAAGGATAAAAATGAACGCACAATATATCGTCATTTCGGCAGATAACGATTCAGTAACCCTGACGCCTCTGGACGACGCAAAAGCATGTGCAGGATGCAGCGGCAACTGCACAGCATGCAGTGTACGATTTTCTGTGGCAAACAGTCGTCATCTGGACGTCAAACCGGGGCAGAAAGTAAAAATCGGTATGTCCGCCCGACATGAAGCACTGCAGGGCATTCTGTCTCTTGTATTTCCGATACTTTGCGCCGTCGGCGGATTTTTTGCGGCACAACCGATTGCTTCGTTATTCGGAAAAACAGTTACTGAAGGTATGCAGGCATTCTGTGTACTTGTTTTTCTTGCAGCAGCATGTATTATTGTTCTGCTTATCACACGGCATCGTATTAACCCGGAAAAACTTGAAATAACGGAAATCTGTTAAAAATACTGGTTGAATCAAAAAAATTTAATCAGCGTATTCTTAAGCATGTTCCCGCGCCAATGCGCTGATTGCATCGGCCATCTGCATGAGTGGTACCTGTCTTTGTACCGCTCCCATTTCCCATGCAACCTTGGGCATGCCGTATACGATTGCAGAAGCTTCATCCTGCCCGAGTGTCCATGCCCCCTGTCTGCGCATTTCAGCAAGTTCCGCCGCTCCATCCCGTCCCATACCAGTCATAATTACACCGAGCGCATGGTTCAGATAATTCTTTGCAACTGATTCGAAAAGATAGTCTGCAGACGGACGATGTCCGTTGCGGGGAGGATCCTGTGAAAGTCGTACGAAAGCTCCGGATATTTTTTTTTCAACATAAATATGATAATTGCCCGGTGCAATATAGATATGCCCGCTCTCAACAGGTTCTCCGTCTTTCGCTTCGGTTACTGTAAGAGGACATATGCGGTCAAGACTGTTCGCAAATTCTGCGGTAAAACCTGCAGGCATATGCTGCACCACAAGAACCGGTTGTTTCATGTGGGGATCTATCATTTTAAATACATCGCGGAGCGCATTCGGTCCTCCGGTGGAAATTCCGAGCGCTATTATTTCTATTCTGCCGCCTTCCCGCAGTGGAGCAATAACAGCAGGTTCTTTTTTTACCGGCTGAGTCCAGAGAGTCGGAACGAATGTATCTTTTTTTTCAGGAACGACAGCCGCTTCTCCTTTTTGTTTTGCAACAAAGCGTTCTGCCTCCCGCATTTTTATCTGATGCAGGAAAAAATCAGGATCGTTTGTTTTCTTACCAAGACGACGGGCATATACGCCGCCATAAGAAGAAATCATTTCGATCAGATCCTGAGAAACTTCACCTATATCCATCGAAATTGATCCGCCGGGCTTGGTTATAAAATCGCTTGCACCAAGTTCCAGACACTGAATCGTAACAGCAGCTCCCTGAGTGGCAACACTGGAAAGGATTATGACAGGTATATCAATTTTGCGGATTTTTCGTTCCCTGAGGAATTCAACACCGTTCATCACCGGCATTTCAATATCAAGAATTATAACATCAGGTTTCACGAGAGGTATCTTCTCCAGTGCAAACCTGCCGTTCATTGCCGTAGCAACAACATGCATTCCTTCAATTTCATTAACAATCCGCGATATAAGATTACGCATAAGCGCTGAATCATCACATACAAGTACAGAAATAGTATCCATAATATCGTATCCCTAATTTACATTCTTCTGGTACAGGCATGCCCAGTCGGTCTTTAAAAACTGAAACTGGGTCTTCATACCAAACAAAGATTCAGAATGTCCTATAAACAAATAAGAATGAGATGCCATTGCATCCCAGAACCGGTTAATAACAGCAAGCTGTGCCGCTTCGTCAAAATAGATAAGTACATTGCGGCAGAATACAACATCCAGATTCCGCATTCCGGAATCATTCTTAAGGTTGTGATAATCAAAATGCACCGTATCCATGATGTCCTTGTGAATCTGATACCCGCCCGTTGATTTCGTAAAATATTTTGTAAGATAATCGGAAGGGATGCCTTCAACACGATTATCAGCATAAAACCCCTGTTGTCCGACCATGAGCGATTTGAGCGATATGTCGGAAGCGGTAACAGTAAACGTATACGGCGGTCTGAGTATTGTCCGCAGTATCATCGCTATTGTATACGGTTCTTCACCTGTTGAACACCCCGCACTCCACACTCGTACTGTCGTGTCGCCGGTCTTTTTCTTTGCTTCAAGAACATGCGGAATAACATAATTTATAAATGCATCAAAATGAGGCTGATTACGGAAAAAACGAGTCAGATTTGTAGTAACAGAATCAAGCATCAGCTTCATTTCTTCTTTATTTGTCGTAATGAGAGTATAATACTTTTCTACTGAGTCAATTTTCTTCTCACGAAGAAGCTCTTTTATACGGCTGTCAAGAATAGAACGATTTGTTGATGAAAACGTAATGCCGCTTTCATTATAAATAATCTTCCGAAACAGCTCGAATTCCGTATCAGTCAATAAATCTGGCATATTTTTATTATATCACGAAAAACAACAAAAACACAACATAGAAGACAGTAGTTAATTATTGACACAATATGCAGTAAACGGGAAAATTAGAGGATATGAGTAAATATATTCTGGTTACAAGCGGTGTTTGTTCAAGTCTTGGAAAAGGGGTCGCAGCAGCGTCCATCGGAAGCCTTTTAGAATGCAGCGGGTTGAAAATCTCAATGATTAAATGTGATCCATACATCAACCTTGATGCAGGCAATATAAGTCCGTTTCAACATGGTGAAGTATATGTCACTGAAGACGGCGCTGAAACAGATCTGGATCTCGGTAATTTTTCACGCTTTACCAGTGTAAACATCACGAATGATAATTGCATTACAATAGGTAAAATATATAATCAGGTAATCCAGAATGAACGTGCCGGCCGTTATAACGGTCGTACAGTGCAGGTTATTCCTCATATCACAGACGAAATAAAACGTAATATTCTTAATGTTGGTTCAAGAAGCGGTGCAGACGTTGTAATAGTAGAAATCGGCGGAACAGTCGGAGACATTGAATCCATTCCGTATTTAGAAGCTGCCCGGCAGCTTATACATGAACTCGGAAAAAACGAAGTATGTACTGTCCATCTTACGCTTGTTCCGGTAATCACCGGAGGTGAACTCAAAACAAAACCGACGCAGCATTCCGTAAAACAGCTTCAGGAGGCTGGTATCCAGCCGGATATTCTGTTATGCCGGTGTGAAAAAGCACTTGATTCTACAATGTGCAAAAAACTTGCCCTTTTCTGCAATGTTGCCCCTGCAGCTGTCTTTACGTCTACTGACGTACAAAAATCAATTTATGAACTCCCGGTAATATTCCATAAAGAAGGGATTGATACCCAGATTCTTAAAAAACTCGCAGTTCAGACAGAACGCTGCAGTATCCGGCCATGGACATCATTTCTGGAAAAACTTAACGCTCCGGGACCAGCTGTATGTATTGCTATGGTTGGGAAAAAAGATTATCTCGATGACTGCTACAAATCGGTACGGGAATCTCTGTTTCATGCTGCAGTCACCGGTTTCGGTGCAGAACTTGAAATACGGAAAATCGACGCAGAAACTCTTGAAACATTCAAAGATATAAAAGATATTGAAACTGTATTCAAAGGAGTGGACGGTATTGTTGTTCCCGGTAACTATGGTCAGAGAGGTTTTCTCGGTCTGCTCATAGCAGTAAAATATGCAAGAGAAAACAATATTCCTTATCTGGGAATTGATCTTGGAATGCAGCTTATGGCGATTGAAACGGGACGTTCTCTCTGCGAGTGGGCAGACGCAGACAGTACCGAGTTTATTCAGAACTGCGGACACGCAATCATCAGTCTCCCGGAAGAACAGGCAGGTCTTTCCGCCGCCGGAACAATGAAACTGGGAGCGGGTACCGTGCATATTAAAAAAGGGACGAAACTTGCCGGCGTCTACAAAAAATCCGTAATTATTGAACGGCACCGTAACAAGTATACATTCGACAGCCGGTATGCAGATGAAATGGCAGAACACGGTCTTATCACCGCTGCAACGTCGGAACCTGACAACCGGACAGAAGCGTTTGAATGGGCGGACAACACATGGGGTATAGGCGTACAATATCATCCGGAATTCGTCTCACGGCCGACGAAGCCTCATCCTCTTTTTATGTCTTTCATAGCAGCAATGCTTCCAAATACAAAATGATTTTCCACCGTTCGTTTATCATTCCTGTATTTCTCCTGTCGGGGCTGCTGGCAGGAGGATGTTCTTTAAAATACAGTGAGGATGCTCATAATACGGAAGACAAAGAACCCGAATTCATCTTTTCAGGTGCAGATTTCAAGCGCTATGAAAACAGTAAAAATACCGTATCAATGCATGCCCGGAAACTTGAACAGTACAAGGGCGGCAGTAAAACATATGCGGATGATGTTAATTTTACAATAATGGATGATGACGGTAACGTCGATACTGATGGTTCCTGTGGATTACTTGCATCGGATTCAGAATCAAAAAAATATTCCTTATATAACGGTATACAAATATTCAATCATTCACGTAAAGTACAGATAATAGCGGACCAGCTCCGCTGGAACGGAAAAAACGAGCAGCTTACGAGCGGACGAAATGATACGATTACCATAAAAAAAGAAGGAACAACCATCCGTGGTTCAGGCTTTTCCGCAAGCGGGGTAAGTAATGAGTTTGCGTTTACCGGAGCGGTGTCCGGTACGGTAGATACAAATGATGAAAACACAGATAAAGAAACAGGCAGTGCACCAGCATCAAATACGGAAAAAGGAATCAATAATGAAAAAGACTGATTTTCTGCCGCGAATTATGCTTCTTACTTTTGTTCTCATCGTACCGGTTCCTCTTTCGGCAGAACGGATTACTTTCTATGCAGACAATATGTCGGGAACCGCAGGAAGCACATCGGACACAACAAAACTTGAAGGAAATGCATACGTTCGTACTGCTTCAATGGAAATAGCTGCCGACTCTATCACGATGAGCGGCAAAAATTTTCGTTACATTGATGCAGAAGGAAATATCGACGGAAAAAACCTTGATACTAAAATGGAATTCACCTGCGGCAATATGTCTTACGACCGTGAAACCAAAATAGCAACACTGCGTGATAGTGTTCATCTGGATGATACTGAAAATAAAGTATCGGCAGACGCAGAGATTATAGAATACAATCAGAATACTGACATCGCAGTACTCCAGATTGATATTACGTTAAAACAAAAAGACAACGTATGTAATGGTGCCTATGCCGTTTACCGAAAAAAGGCCCAAATGCTTGAACTGAGCGGCAATTCACAAATTAAACAGGGTGAAGATACTTTCAGAGCACAGGAAATCACGCTTGATCTGAATTCACAGGAAATCACGCTCGACGGACGGGTAAAAGGCTCTGTCATTGACGACAAAAGCAAAAAGGATTCCGGCCCGCAGTCCGGCGGTACCGACAAAGACGCACCGCCGGATTCAGCAGACAGTCAGGAAAAGGCAGGAAATCCCGGACCGGATAAAAAAGAAACAGGGCCCGGTCAGATTCCGCAAAGTGACAGTCCGTCACCGGATTCCGGAAAGGAGAAATAATAAAATAGTAGTAAATATTTTATTATCATATGCGGTTCAAACCCTGCAAAAAACGGGATTTGTATCCCAAAAATGACTGCTTAACACAGAATTCTTACAGGAGATTCAGCATGAGCGATGATGAAAACATCTCAGAACCGCCGGACGATACAGAATATACAGCAGATTCCTCTGTTCCGGAAAATAATTCGTCTTCAGACAGTGTACCCGATAACGGAGTTCACCGGCTCAGAGTTTCAAGTCTGTACAAAATGTTCGGCCGGAAAAAAGTTGTGCAGGGCATAGATTTTTCAATGGACACAGGAGAGGTCCTGGGGCTGCTCGGACCGAACGGATCAGGAAAGACGACTACGTTTTACATGATAGTCGGTTTCTACAAACCAACCGCAGGAGACGTCTTTTTAGACGGCAGACAGATTACACCTCTGCCCATGTACAAACGTGCACGGCTCGGTATCTCATATCTTCCTCAGGAGCCGTCAGTATTCAGGAAACTTACCGTTGAAGAAAATATCTGGTCTATTCTTGAAACACGGCACGATTTGTCCCGCGACGAAAAAAAACAGCGGCTTGAAGAGCTTATAGATGAATTCAGTATACAGCACATCCGGAAACAGCCTGCATTTACACTTTCAGGAGGTGAACGCCGCCGTACTGAGATAGCCCGTTCGCTTGCAATAGAACCGAAATTTCTCCTGCTCGACGAACCGTTTGCAGGAATTGACCCTATTGCTGTTGCCGATATTAAAGGAATGATAAAACTTCTTGCTGCAAGAGGAATCGGTATACTGATTACCGACCATAACGTACGTGATACGCTCGAAATCACAAACAGAGCGATCATCATCAGTACCGGGCAGATTATGATACAGGGTACACGTCAGGAAATTCTGGATTCTCCGGTAGCCCGTGAAATTTATCTTGGCAAAGATTTTTCTATGTAAAAAAACTTAAAACTCTAAATCCCTGTATACCAAGTATTTCTTTGCTTTCAATTTGACATTCTGTAAAGGTTACGTTAGTATGTATAATGAACTATTCCATATAATGTGTAAGGAGAAAATGAATGACAATAGTATTATTCATTGTCCTCCCGGTCGCAGGAATTGTTCTTGGATGGACTATTCGATGGCTTTATGCCAGATTTCAACTATCTGCGTCAGAACAAAAAGCTGAACGTGTAAAACAGGATGCAATTAGAGAAGCTGAAGCA
>Ga0172378_10002082_pt1 | contig 18687 bp, 13 predicted proteins | sample GrowelOW332metaG_FD_119755 | JGI IMG/M metagenome (GOLD analysis project Ga0172378, IMG submission 119755) | Groundwater microbial communities from an aquifer near a municipal landfill in Southern Ontario, Canada - Pumphouse #3_1 metaG | ecosystem: Environmental > Aquatic > Deep subsurface >... | reverse complement strand
TGTGATTGCAGAGATTCTCTTTTTTAATTCAGTGATTGTTTTTGAAAGGCAGACAATAGCCATGATTTCACTAGCGACGCTTATTTGAAAATGGCTTTCCCGTGGAACACCGTCAACCCTTCCGCCTAGGCCGATCACTACATTTCGTAAAGCGCGGTCGTTCAAGTCAACGCAACGCTTCCAAGTGATTGTGCGTGGGTCAATTCCAAGCTCGTTGCCCTGCTGAATATGGTTGTCTATTAAAGCCGCCATTAAATTGTTAGCAGCGGTAATTGCATGAATGTCGCCTGTAAAGTGAAGGTTTATTTCTTCCATTGGAACCACCTGCGCGTAACCGCCGCCGCAAGCGCCGCCCTTTACTCCAAAGCACGGACCTAATGAAGGCTCACGCAGCGCTATTACAGATTTTTTCCCAATCTGACGAAGGCCGTCTCCTAAAGCAATTGTAACTGTTGATTTACCTTCCCCTGCAGGAGTTGGTGTCATTGCTGTAACAAGAATAAGCTTTCCGCGTTTTGAAGGGTCAGACGCTTTTTGCTGCAAAGTCTTTAGCTCTGCAAATGTAAGCTTTGCTTTGTACTTGCCATACATGTCCAAGTCGTCAGGTGTGATTTTTATTTTTGAAGCAACATCTGCGATTGGAAGCATCTCATTTTTCTGCGCAATTTCAATATCTGTCATCATGGTCAACTCCTATTTATTTAGTGGCTCTTTTATTCTTCACCAACTGATTCATCAGATTCAGAATCGTCTTCTTCAGCATGTGCAACGTCCAAAAGGCTTACTTCTTCTTCTGAAAGCTCCCTGTACTTTCCACTTTCAATTGTTTTATCCAAAACAAGTTTGTTCATAGAAAGCCGTTTTAAATAAACAACTTCATTTCCCAGTGCCGCAAAAAGACGTTTTACTTCGTGGTACTTTCCTTCGTACAAAGTAAGCTCCGCAACGCAAGCTGGACTGTTTTCATATTCACTTTCATTTTTCCAAACACAGTCAGAAGGCAAGCAGTCAGCTTCTGGCTCGTTCGACTCTGCCGCTATATGTACGCCTTTAGAAAGTTTTTCTATGTACTGTGATTTTTCTTCATCTGAAACTTTATTCTTCAAATAGACAAGATAAGTTTTTGAAACGTGATACTTAGGGGAAGTGAGCCTGTGCGTCAAAGAGCCGTCTGTTGTAAAAATCAAAAGCCCTTCTGTGTCAACATCAAGACGGCCAACTATATGAAGCTCGCCTCCAAGAAATTTTGTATGCTCTTCAGGGTTTAGCAAATCGTAAACTGTAGGATGGAATCCGCCGCGAGTGGAGCAAACATAACCTGCGCATTTGTTCATCATCAAATAAATATTTTTCTTGACAGAAATCACTTCGCCGTTGATTGCAATTTTATCAGTTGAAATATTCACCTTTGAATCTGGGTCTGGAATTATAACACCGTTCACACTTACAACTTTGCTTCTAATAAAACGGCGCACTTCTTTTCTAGTGCCAAAGCCACTGTTTGCAAGAACTTTATCAAGCCGCTCTGCAGATTTAATTTCCTTCATAAGGATAATTATATCATTTCACTTGATTTATAACAAGAAAGCGTAATTGTGCATGCTGTTCTGCAATTAAGAATTTGCATTTGATGACATTGAAGCAATTTCCTTCTTCCATAAATCAACAAGCTCCTTTGGACCAACAGGACGGGCGCTTGAACCAAAGGACAAAATCTTAGAAATGACTTCTGTAAAATCAGCGGCAGGAAATTCAAGCTGAACATATTCGCCTTTCTTGTCTTTGCCGTTTGTAACTTTCTGCTTTGAATGCCAAACTTGTGTAGAAACAATTCTTGCGCCCCTGCCGTAAAACCTTATAGAAACGGGTGTTGTTTTTGAGCCTTGGAAAATGCCAAAGCCAGACTCCAAATTTGACTGGAGCTGTTTTTTAAAATCAGCGTCATGCTTTAAAAATTTTTTATCAGTAAGCGAAAGTTTTTTTATTCTTGAAACATGAAAAGTTCTTATTTTATTTTTACCACAGTCGAAGCCTAGAACATACCAGCTTCCATTGTAGTTTGTTAAATGATGCGGCTCTATAATTCTAGAGGACTCAACTCCTTCCAAGTTTGTGTAGACTATATCAAGGCAGTGCTTGTCGCGCATAGAAGAGCAGATGTCCTCAAAATAATCAGACGGCACCGTGTCATACTGCTGGAACTGGTAAGTTATTTGCTTGCAGATTGCTTTGTAGTCGGACGGCACTTCGTTGTCAATTGCAGTAAGCATGTTTTCCGCGTACACCGGCATGTACTGGTGATTTTTTACAATTGACTGCAAAGTTAAGTAGCTCATAATCAAGTTCTGATTCGCGAACTCAAGGTCTGTAAATTTTTTTACATATTTATACCCGTGATTTTTAGAATAATTTATAGGAGCGCCGAACCTGTTGCGCAAGTATTCTATGTCGCGTTTTATTTGTCGTGGTGAAACTTCAAACTCATCGGCTGCCTCTTGTGTTGTTACAAATCCTTTTTCACGCATTTTTTTGTCCAAATACAAAATTCTTTCTGTCTGGCTCATTTTATTTTCTCCATTTATTTTTGATTATTTTTGAAGCTTTTGAATTTCCTTTACAATTTTTTTGCAAGCTTTAAAATGTGTCGCAGGCCCTGGGTGCCCCCTGCTGCCTTTTTCATCTTCTGACTCTTCCGCCATTGCAGGCAGCTTTATAAAATGAACATTGATGTCTTTTTGCTCTTTTGCAAAACGTGCGACTGTTTTTTTTATATAATCTCCTAAATCGTAAGACACCATTCCGTAAGCCCAAATTATTTTAGAAGTTGGATTGCACTTTCTTAATTTTTCCAAGAAAGAATAAACACCGTCTGTAAAATATTTTAAATCTTCCTTTACAGGCTTTTTATTTTTATCAAGATGGAACTTCCACTCTTCGCCTGTCTGTGGATTTTTTCTAGCAGGACTGTTGAATGCGCCCCAGTCGTTTGTTCCAAGGTTAACAATTATGAAGTCAGGCTTATATGATGAAAAATCGAATTCGTTGTGCGCGCCAAAAGATTCGTTTCTTTTTCCAAAAACAAGGCCGCAAACTTTATCATAATATTTTGGAATAACGCAATTCCTATCATTGTCCCAAGAGGTAGTTACTCCCCAGCCGCATTGTGAAAAAACTCTAATCTCTGCATTTAGTTTTCTAGAAGTAAGAAGCGCATAGTTATCTTTTAATGCCATCCACCCTGGAATCCAGTCCATGTCTATTTTATTTCCAGCAAGCCCTTCTCCTGTTGTAACACTGTCGCCAATAAATTCTAATTTTAAAGAAGGCTTTCTTTGCTCAACAAAAAGTTTGTCCATGCTAGACTTGTTCTCTTCATAAATATTTTCCGGCACTTTTAGCGAGTGAACTAAAATCATCTGCTCTGAATCTGAGCTCATTGCCTGAGTTTCTTTTAGCAGTGCAATTTTATGTTCTGCTCCTACAGCAAGACCTCTAAAAAGGCAGTAATTGTTTTTTCCCTTTTGAATAATAAACCGGCTAACTTGATAGTCATCAACCCAGACACTTGCCCACGGCTCAGCATTGCTCCAGTCGCCTTCAAGCTCAGCCCACAATTCACCGCCTGTATAGTTTACACTAAAGCCGCTCGCTGTCCAAAAAAGAGCCAGCGCGTCTTCTGAGCTTTTTCCATTTCTACCTAAACTATGAAGATTTCTTACTTCACTTATTTTAATTTCATGCAGATTATTTTCCATACCTTTAGCTTACTGCATAATTTTTAATTTGTAAAATAAATTGGAATACCATTGGCGATAGCAATTGATAGTTATCTTTGTTCGATCAATCATTGTTTAGGTAGACTAATTTTACAGAAAATTAGTTAATTTTGCTTGTTATTTTAAGTAAATTGGTATAAGCTTAATCTCATGGATAATATAAGAAAAACAAGACTTTCTGACATTGCAGAAAAACTTCATGTTAGCACAGTAACAGTTTCTAAAGCTATTGCTGATAAAGAAGGCGTAAGCGATGAGCTTAGAGATAAAATCAAACACCTGGCCGCAGAAATGGGTTATAGGCAAAAGTCGTCTAAATACTCAAGCATGAGAGGCGAAAAATCAACTGGAAACATAGGCATTTTAATTCCTTCTCATTTTTTTGAAAGAAGCACTTCATTTTACTGGAGTCTGTACAACGCACTTTCAAGAGAGCTTCTTGCAAATGGCTACTATGCAATTATGGAGCAGCTTGACAATACAGAAGAATTTGATTTGACAATGCCCCACATGGTTCAGGATAAAAAAGTTGATGGTGTTATTCTATTAGGCCAGCTTAGCAACGACTACGCGCATTATTTTACAAAGAATTATTCATCATTTATTTTTCTTGATTTCTACATTGGCGATGAAAAAACAGATTCTGTTACAACAGATAACTTTTACAGCGAATATCTTATGACAGAATATTTAATCAGCCAGGGTCATAGAAATATTAGATATGTTGGAAATTTTGGAGCAACAACTTCAATTTCTGACAGATTCATGGGCTTTATGAAAGCAATGCTTGAGAACAACCTTCATGTTTCTTTTGATGAAATTATAAAAGACAGGAACGCAAAAGGTTTGTATTTTCCAATCGAGCTGCCTGAAAAAATGCCTACAGCTTTTGTCTGCAACTGCGATGAGACTGCCTCAAAGCTTATTGGCGTGCTTAAGTCAAAAGGTTATAAAGTTCCAGAAGATGTTTCTGTTGCAGGCTTTGACAACTTTGTTTCTTCAGGGAGCGTAACACCTGCTCTTACTACAATAGCTGTTGATCCAGCGGCAATTGCAAGGGCTGCGGTTGAGCTTATCTTAAAGAAGATTACAAACCAGCCTTACAACCACGGGCACACAGTTATTGGCGGAGAGCTTCTTGTGCGTAACTCTGTTAAGCGTATTGGAAAATAACAACACCACTTTCGCTTACTTAAATTATTATTACTGTTGGAGCATATATTTATGGATAAGAATTTTTATAAAGAATTGGAAGAAGAGCTTTCTAAAGACATATTGCCTTACTGGGAAAAATACGCAAAGGACACAGAAACAGAAGGCTTCTTTGGCGCAATAGACAATGAAAACAACTGTGACAAAAACGAATGGCGTGGCATTGTAATGGTTGCCCGCTTTCTTTGGTCATACAGCGCGGCTTCACGTCTTTACCACAAGGCGTGCTACCTTGACATGGCGGACTACGCTTACAAATACATGTTCTCCAATTTCTTTGACACATTGAACGGCGGCATGTACTGGGCTGTAAAATCAAATGGAGACGCGCTTGACTCAAGAAAGCAAATCTACGGCGAAGCATTTTCAATTTACGCAATTGCTGAATATGCGGCGGCGCTTAAGGAAGTACGGAACTTAGACTACCCGGCCCAAGTTGTAATGGACAAGGCGCTTGCGCTTTACACAATGCTTGAAAAATTTGCCCTTGATAAAAAAGACGGCGGCTACTGCGAGGCTCTTAACAAAGACTGGTCTTACACAAAAGACACAAAGCTAAGCCCTAAAGACATTGACTGCGACAAGTCTATGAACACAAACCTCCATGTAATGGAAGCGTACACAAACCTGTACAGAAATCTTCCAATAGTTTACCCTGAGCAAACAGACACAAGAAAGCTTGTTGGAAAATCACTTGAAAATTTAGTAAGAGTCCATGTTGAAAAAATTCTTAACAAAAACAACCATCTTACGCTTTACTTTAAAAAAGACTGGACACACACTGGGCGCGATGAAATAAGCTACGGCCATGACATTGAAGCAAGCTGGCTTTTATGGGAAGCGGCAAACGAGCTGCAAGACCAAAAGCTCATGCAAGAAATAAGGCCAATCAGCATAAACATTGCCCGCACAGCATTAGTTGAAGGCTACGACATTAAGACCGGCGGCTTTGAAGACACAATGCTAAACGGCAAACGCGACACAACAAGAATATGGTGGAACCAGGCAGAAGCATTGAACGGCTTCTACAACGCATGGGAACTTACAGGAGAAGACAACTTCAAAAACGCCTTCCTGCACGAGTGGGACTGGATAAAAAATTATCAAGTTGACAAGAAGAACGGCGACTGGTTCTGGGCTGTGGACAAGGAAGGAAAACCTATTTTACAAGAAGTTAAAGGCGGCAACTGGAAGACAAGCTACCACAACTCACGCTGCTGCATGGAGCTGATTAAAAGAAGCGGCTACCTGCAGAAATAATTTCATAGCAGGCATAATTTTAATAAAACATAGTTCATTCTAATTTTAAATAGAAAAGCCTTCCGCCGTGTCTCCGTCCCGAAAAAAGGCTTCCGCACTTCGTTTGTGCAGATTTTTTTCGTGCCAAAGCCCCGGCTCCGGCTTTATCTTGTCATGATACAAATATCTGTTATTATTAAACTCACGCCCCTAGAAACCATTTACGATTTTTAAGGGTTGTTTTTTTATAAACTTTCGTTCGCTTTTATCAGCTTTATTCTTTGCTCAACCTGGCCTCTTGAAGTAAATATGTCTTCTGGAGTGTTAAGGCAGTAGTCAACCATTCTGTCAACTGTTGATTCTGCAACGTGCATTCTAGTGTCGCTTGAGGCATAGTAAATTAGAAGGCGGCCGTCATCGTCAACAACAGCTCCGTTTGTAAACACAACATTGCTAACATCACCTATACGCTCTTCACCTTGTGGCGCAATAAGGTAGCCGCTTGGTCGCGCAATAACTTTTGTCGGGTCTTTTAAACTTGTCATAAAAGCGTAGATTACATAGCGCAATCCAGCAGCTGTGTTTCTTACACCGTGCGCAATAAAAAGCCAGCCCTTATTTGTCTTAATAGGAACTGCACCCGCTCCGTTTTTAACTTCCTTTATTGTATGGTAAATCTTTTCGTCAATTATTCTCTCGCCTTTAACAACAGGATTCTCCATGCTGTCAGCAAAGCCTGCGCATATTCCGCCGCCGCTTCCTGTTTCTATAAAGCCGTCCTGCGGGCGTGTGTAGAAAAGATATTTTCCGTTAACAAATTCTGGGTGAAGAACAACATTTCTTTGCTGATTGCTTTCTGTAATCAAGTCAGGCAGGCGCTCCCATTTAACAAGGTCCTTTGTTCTTACAATTCCCGCCGCCGCTGTTGCAGAAGATGTGTCTCCCTTTGGTGCAGACTTGTCTTTTCTTTCTGAGCAGAACAGCCCGTAAATCCAGCCGTCCTCATGCTTTGTAAGACGCATGTCGTATACGTTAGTGTCAGGGTCTTTTGTCTGAGGCATAAGAATAGGCAGCCCTTTGAATTCAAAATTATCAATTCCGTTAGCACTTTCCGCAACTGCAAAAAATGATTTTCTGTCAGCGCCCTCTACACGGACAACAAGATAATATTTTCCATTAAGCTTTATTGCGCCGCTGTTAAACGCCGCGTTAATTCCCATTCTTTCCATAAGATAAGGATTTGTTTTTTTATTCAAATCATAGCGCCAAGAAAGAGGTGTATGATCCGCTGTAATGATTGGATATTTGTACCTTAAAAAGATTCCGTTGCCCGGGTAAACAGGTTCGTTCTTTCTTTCAATAAGGGCTTTGTGGCAAGCCTTTAACTCTGCAAGCCTCTCTTCAAAATTTTCCTTCATCATAATTTTTTCCTTTCACGCAAACGACAACTAATGGCGCAGTGTGCTTTATATTTTAGTTAACTAGATTATAATCTATTTAAGCAAGCTAGTCATCTTTTTATTTTTTTTAATCTAAATTTATCTTAGAAAAAATAGAACGTGAATCGTTGTACATTTTTATAAAGCTGTCCAGAAGCTCGTGCCCGTAAATTCTTTTTACAAGCAGACCTTTTTTCTTTTCAACATAAGGTGAATAATAGGCACCCCTTGAAGAAAAATTAGCCCATAGCAAAAAGTAGCAAGCGCCGTATTCTGAGCAAAGAGAAAGCACTTTCTTATACCAGTCCTTATCCTCGTTTCCAGTTTCCAAAAGCGCCTTGTTGTTTGGGTTAGCGACACCAGTCTCTGTGCAGGCAAAAAGCTTTTTATGCAACAACGCAAAATCAGAAACTAATTTTAATTGAGATTTAAACTCGCTAAAGAAATTATCTTTTTGTTCCGGTAAATGCTGATACATGTCAAAGCCAATTAAATCAACATAATCATCTCCAGGGTATCGCTCGTCAAATTCCGCCAAAGTCTTAGGCTCGCTTCCAGGACTGTACGCCCAAATTAAATTATTAACATTTTTTTCTTTGACAAAATAATTCCATGTGTATTGCCAAAGCGCAATATATTCTTCAGCAGTGCAAGTGTTTTTTCCCCACCAGAACCAGCCGCCTGTATTTTCGTGGAACGGCCGCCAAATTAAGGAAACGCTTTTCTTTTGAAGCTCAAGACAAAAATCTGCAATCATGTTCAAATAGCTTTTGTAAATTTCATTCAGCTTTTTTCCAGGCATAACCTCTTGCACAACATTTCCTTCTAAGACAATTGGAGTGTAGCCAGAAAAATTTATTGAACCGTCAGAAAGACTGCCATCTTCATTTATTATTTTTTCTGAATTTGAATTTAACCTTTTGAAAATAAAATCAAAGTTTGGCATGTGCGCGCTCAAACTAAGAATAGAGCCATTTTTTACAACTTTTTCTGCGTATTTCACAAGCGCATTTATTCTGTCTTCCAAAGTCCAGTACCATTTTCCAAATTCATTTCCAGTCAAACATAAAGCGTCAAATCCGTTCACAGCCGCAAAGTGTTTGCAAATGTCGTAAGTGTCGCTTGAAGAAAAACGCTTGCTTCTGCTGCCCGCCTTCATGTGCTGGTCATTCTGATGTCCGTACAAAACATATTTATTTATTGAAGCGTTGCGTAAAAAATTGGCAAGTTTTACTGCTGACTCAATTGAGCCTTTATTGCATAATGAAAATTCTTCTGATGATTTTGATAAAACAATTCTAGACTTTTTTTGCACTTTTACGGTGGCTTTTGTCATGTTAAATTCCTTTCTCTTATTTAAGTTACATTACTTAAATTTTACTATTTTTTAGTTAATATGTCAATATACAAAGTAGATATTAGATAAAATTAGTAAAAAATAACATTCTATTTATTATTTGATTGACAAAATAGATAAAACATGTGATAATTTATTTAGTTAAATTTACTTAAAAGAGGTTTTTATGAGTAAGATAATCAATGGCATGGATTTACCTAATATTCCTTGGCAAGAAAAGCCAGAAGGATGGAATCTTCCAATATGGAGATACACAAACAATCCTGTAATTAAGAGAAATCCTTTTCCTGGAATGGGAAGAATATTCAACAGCGCCGTAGTTCCTTACGAGGGAGCTTTCTTAGGCGTATTCCGTGGCGAAACAACTACAGGCAGACCGTTCCTTTATTTAGGACACAGCAAGAATGGAATTGATTGGACTTACGATGAAGAAAAAATCCACATGAAGGATGAAAAAGGCAACGACTGGGATCCTTATTACGCGTACGACCCTCGCTGTGTAAAAGTTGAAGACTACTACTATGTAATTTGGTGCACAGACTTTGACGGAGCCGCAATTGGTTTGGCACGCACAAAGGACTTCAAGTCATTCACACGTCTTGAAAATCCTTTCCTTCCTTTTAATAGAAACGGCGTTCTCTTTCCTCGCAAAGTTAACGGCAAATATTTAATGCTTAGCCGTCCAAGCGATTCTGGTCATACACCATTTGGCGATGTTATGTTAAGCCAAAGCCCAGATTTAAAATACTGGGGCGAGCACCGCTGTGTTATGCAAAGAGGCGGACAAGGCTGGTGGGGCGGAGTTAAGATTGGCTGTGGTCCTGCTCCAATTGAAATTGATGAAGGCTGGCTCATGTTCTACCACGGAGTTGCAACAACTTGCTCTGGATTTGTTTATTCATTCAGCGCCGCAATTCTTGACAAGGACTGCCCTAGCAAAGTTCTTTACCGCTGCGGACGCTACATGCTTACTCCAGAAGAAATTTATGAGACATCAGGATTTGTTCCAAACGTATGCTTCCCTGTTGCAACATTAGCTGACGCTAAGACAGGCAGAATCGCCATTTACTATGGAGCCGCTGATACTGTTGTAGCTCTTGCATTCTGCAAACTTGATGAAGTTGTAAAGTTCATTAAAGACAACGACGAAACAGTTGGCTGCGACAAAACAGAAGGACGTTTCTAATTTATTCAATATAAAGGCTTTTGTAAATTCAAATTGATTTTACAGAAGCCTTTTCTTTTGTTTTTCATAGGAGGAATATACATGAAAAAGAATTTACGTTTTATACTTGCTGCAGCAACAGTAAGTATGATGGGTGTAGCATTTGCGGCAGGCCCAAGCGCAGATGCTTTAGCCGGAGCAAAAGGAATTGATGCAGATGAAACAGGAGCATATCTTGATTTCTCTACAGCAGAAATTAAAGGCTGGTCAAAAGACGGCGGCAAAAAGTATGTTACACAGGATGACAAATGGGCAAAGTTCCAGGACGCAAGTGGAAACGAATGCACAAAAGTTGCGACTGTAGTAGACACTGGCGATGGAGACAAGGCAGTTTCTATTGACTTGAATCTTGACAAGAGAAGCGCAAACACAACATTCCTTTTTAACTATTCTAACCAGGGTGCTGATAAAAAAGACCTTTCTGCTGCTGTTGCAAAAATCAGAATCTACATTCCAGCAAGCATGGTAGCTGAAGGAATGAAAGACTACCCTGCAATTAAATTTGTTGCACGCGACGGAAACTGGGGCATGTCTTCTTTAGGAAAAGAAATTGACGCAGTTACAGTAAAAGACATTGGCGATGGCTGGCACACACTAGTAATTGACTTTGCAAACAACACATTTGATTTTGGTGCAGTAAAGGGCGCTATAAAACCAAACAAGGCTGCTGTTAAAAATTCCGCTTCTTTTGATATGACATTTGTTTCTAAAAAACTTGACGCATCACAGGCTGCTGAGACATTCTTAGTTGACTATGTTCGCTTTGATGGTATTAAATAATTTTACATTTTGATGTAGATTAAAGACGGGCTGCATTTATTGTAGTCCGTTTTTTTTGTAAGGAAATTTTATGAAGATAAATTATGATGAAAAAAATCGCGTGTTCGCGTTGGAGACAGAAAACTCAGGGTATTACATTGGGCTTGTTGACAAGGAAAATTTTGTAGGCCACATACACTATGGCAAAAAACTTTCAACATCAGATGACATTTTTTCTTTGCTTAGAACTTTGGAAAATCCAAAAGTGCCGTCTGAAAACGAGCGCGACAGGCTTTCCTTCTATGACACTTTTCCTTGCGAGTACCCTTGTGGTGGAATTGGCGACTTTAGGGAAAGCTGCATAAATGTAAAAAACAGCAAAGGTCAAAGCGCAGTAACTCTTCATTATGTTTCACATGAGATATTAAAAGGCAAACCTTGCCTAAAAGGACTGCCCGCAACTTGGGGAAGCAAGGATGACTCAATGACATTGCTTTTGCATTGCGAAGATCCGTTTTTAAAATTGCACATTACACTAAGCTACTCTATTTTCAAAGGAATTGACTGTGTGGCAAGAAGTGTCTATATAGAAAACAGAGGGACAAGCGCTGTCACCCTTACAAAGTGCTATTCCTCATGTATTGACATGGAGAACAAAGACTTTGACTTTATTTCATTGCACGGCTCTTGGGCAAGAGAGCGCCATATTGAACGAACGCCGCTCTTCCACGGTAAGCAATGCGTGTCTTCTGTAAGAGGTGAAACTAGCCACCAGGAGCACAGCTTCATGGCACTTGCAGAGCACACCGCCACAGAAGACAGAGGCGAAGTTTACGGATTCAACTTTATCTATAGCGGCAACTTTATAAGCCAGGCACAGCTTGACCAGTTCGACAACGTAAGGGCTGTTGTTGGCATTAACGACGAGAACTTTGCATGGAGGTTGGAGCCAGGTGAGGACTTCACAGCCCCAGAAGTTGCCATTGTTTATTCTTCAGAGGGCATTGGAAAAATGAGCCGCACCTTCCACGACTTAACCAGAGAGCACCTTATCCGCGGAGAGTACCGTGACAAAATGAGGCCTATTCTAATAAACAACTGGGAAGCCACTTACTTTAACTTTGACACAGAAAAGCTTTTGTCAATTGCGCGCGAAGCTTCTAAAGACGGAATAGAAATGCTTGTAATGGACGACGGCTGGTTTGGAAAAAGAAGCAGCGACAACTGTTCTTTAGGCGACTGGGTTGTCAATGAAGAAAAAATAAAAGGCGGACTGAATTATTTAGTAAGCGAAGTAAATAAGCTTGGAATGAAGTTTGGCATTTGGTTTGAGCCAGAAATGATTAGCCCCGACAGCGACTTGTACAGAGCGCACCCAGACTGGGCTATTCAAGTGCATGGAAGAACAGCAGGCCTTTGCAGAGCGCAGTACGTGCTTGACTTGAGCCGTAATGAAGTTTGCGACTACGTGTTCGAATCTGTAAGCAAAATACTTCACAGCGCAAACATTGAATATGTAAAGTGGGACATGAACAGACAGCTTGCAGACTTGGGCAGCGCTTGCTTGCCTTCAGACAGACAGGGCGAACTTTACCACAGATATGTTCTTGCAGTCTACTCACTTCAAGAGCGTCTTATTAAAGAGTTCCCTCACCTGCTTTTGGAAAACTGCTCAGGCGGCGGCGCTAGATTTGACGCAGGCATGTTGTACTACAGTCCTCAAATTTGGTGCAGCGACGACACTGACGCAATAGAACGACTTGAAATACAAGAAGGAACTTCGTTAGTCTACCCTCTTTGCGCAATGGGAGCACATGTAAGCACTTGCCCTAATCACGCTTGTGGACGCGTTACACCGTTTAGAACAAGAGGCTTTGTTGCGTTGGCCGGCACTTTTGGCTACGAGCTTGACATTACAAAAATTCCTTCAGAAGACAGAGCTTTGATTCCAGAGCAAATAGCCATGTACAAAAAATACAATCCTCTTGTAAGAACTGGCGACTACTACAGAATTGCATCCTACAGCCAGAACAAGGAATGGGACTGCTGGAGCGTAGTTTCTAAGAATAAAAAGGAAGCGCTTACTACTTTAGTGCAGGTCTTGAACCACCCTAACTTCCACTCACGCAGAGTTTACTTGAAAGGACTTGATGAAGATAAATCTTACAAAATTGAAATGGAAGATTCTTACGGAAACAAGAGCGAGCTTGGAAAATGGACAGGTCGTACTTTGATGAATGCGGGGCTGCTTGTTCCACGTTTGTGGGGAGACTTTGGCAGCCAGCTCATTCATTGTGTGGCAGAGTGATTTTATTATTGAAATTAAGTGATAAATAAAGAAGCCCAAACTTTAACTTTTTTTTGTTGAAGCTTGGGTCTTTTTTATTGCAAAAATAATCATTTATAAAATATCTTTTCTACCTTATAGTTGTGCTATCTTCTGTAAGAACATTCGCCTGTATGAATTTAACAAGCTGCTGTGCCATCAAGAGATGTGTGTCTACGCGCGGGTGACTGTAAGTAAATGCCCTGTATGTAAACTGCAAGATTTTTGTGTCCGTTGCAGAAAGCTCTTTTACTGAATTAAGAATTCCACTTGCAAGTTCACGGCTAGACTTTATTGCGCTCATGCCGCCCGTTGCACAAATAATCCAAGCGTCTGGGTACTGTGCACGTATTTCTTTTAAGAAGGCTGTGTACTTTTGCTGAAAGTTTTTTGGAAAGCCGCCCTTCTGGTCTTGCAAGCCAAAGTCGTTCTGGCCCAAATTAATTACTACAATGTCAGGAGTTCGTGCTGTTGTAAAATCAAAATCTCTGCTTAGGTTTCCAGAGTATGTTTTTTTCCAAGAGTCTGTGATTATAAATGGGTTCCAGCTGTAGCATACGCCTGTTCCTCCAACTGCGTAGTCGGCAAGCTCTGCGTTCAACATTCTACATGCAATTGCAGGGTAAGAAGTGTAGCAGTTGTGTGTTACCATTTTATCTTGTTCATAGGAGTCGTCGCCAACTGTTTCATCGCAAACACCGGCAGTAATGCTGTCGCCGTAAAATTCTATTTTTATTGGAAGAAGCTCTGGCATTGTAATTACGCCTGTTGCTTTTTTGTAGCCTTTTGAATCAACATCAATTCCTACAAACGTGTCCAACATTCCAGCTTCGTTTCTTTTAAAAACTGTGCATGTGTGGTCGCCAGAGTCTAGCTTTTTGTCTAAGAAATAGTCGTACTCGCCGCCAGTTTCCATGTGCAGCAAATAGATTTTTCCATCAACTATAACGTTGTAGTAGCTTGTCTGGCTGTTGCTGTTTTTAAACCTCAAGCCTAAGCGTGTTCCTGAGAAGTTGAACTGTATTTGCGTACCTTCCCAAATTAGAATTGGCTCTGATGGATTTTTAAAGTCAACTCTTCCTGTGTAGTAAATGTTTTTGTCGTCTGCAGAAATAAAAGCAAGAGTTTCGTCGTCAATGTCTTGGCCGTTTACAGTGAATGTTTCTTTTTCTAAAACTTGGATTTGCGGCAATGTCTTGTTTATTTTTTCACTGTAGTCTGTCGCAAATATTGAACTTGCAATTAACGCTAGTAATATGAATATTGATGATTTTATTTTCATAGTTATGCTCCTCTGTGTGTTGTCTTTATTACACTGCTAATAATACAAAGAGATTCCTCCGCTTTGGTCGGAATGACAGATTGTACAGTCGGAATGACATTTGCTTTGTTTGGCAATGGTTAAAAGATCAAAGTCCTGTTTTGCCACAAGCTATAATTCCAACAACATCTGTCTCTTTGCCCTGGTCTGTCTTTCTTCTTTTTGGACAGCTGATGTGAAGAATATAGTCTTTTTCTTCTGTGCCATTTACAACTTCGTGGCAGCACCAGCCCAAGTACCCCTTGCGGCTTGCCTGAGCATTTCTCATTACAACCTTTTTACTTGCAGTTCCGTCTGTGTTTTCTACCCAAGCCTCGCAGTCCCTGTAGCCGTCGCTTTCTGCGTACAAAACATTTATTGAAGAAGCGTGAATTTTAAATGTAATTTCAGCGCCCTCTTCCGCTGTAGACCACCCTTCTTTTGCTCCACCGTGGCTTACCCACTCAGAGTGGACAGGGCTTGAGTTTTTCCAGCCTGTGTTTGCAAGTGGCTCTAAGTTGTCAGATGTGTAATATGTAAAATACTGGTAGCTTGTGTCTGTCAAAGGCTTTGGAAGCTCTACTGCAATTGGTGGCAATTTTTTATCATCAGGAAGAGATGCCCATATTTCTTCAAGCTTTGCAATTATGTACTCCGCAATTTTTAAGTGCCCTTCGTTGTTCGGGTGAATTCCTTCTTGTCCAGAAAACCACGAGTCCCAGTTTGGAGAGTTGCCGTATTCTTTGTTAGCGCAGTCTTTCCAGCTTACAAAAGGAATGTGGTAGTATTCGCAAATAGGCTGCTGTTCATACTGCTGTCCTTTTTGAGGAGAAAACCTTTCATTTACAAAAAGAGCAAGGATTCCTCTTTCTGAGTTGTCTTCAATCTGGCGGATCACACCTTCATAGCTTCTTTGCCTAACATTTGTTTCTAGCCACTGGTCGTTCATTGCAAACTCCAATATTACAAGGTCCGCCTTGTTGTCTATTATATGCTGCTTTACACGCGCAACTCCAAAAGCGCTGTCTGTTCCGCTAACACCTTCGTTCATAAATTTTACAGTTGAATTATACTGAGCGCCCTTTTCCTTCCACCATGCTCCAACTAAAGAAGCCCAGCATTTTGTGGATTTTGGATCGGAATTGTAGCCTGTTGTTATTGAGCCGCCAAACGCCGCGATTCTTACTTCTTCCCCTCGGCGAAGTTTAGCCATTACATTTTGAATTCTTGCATATTCATTTTCTTCCATAAAATTAACTCCTTCTGCTTGAACTGAGCATAACAATGTCAGTGCTGATAAAGCAAGCATGATTATTTTTTTTGCAATTTTCATTTTTCCACCGCCTTTCTTATTTTATTTTTCATCAGTGAATGACGGAAGCTCGTCAAGTGTAATTAAAAATGGGTTTTGATAATATTTTTTTAACACTTCGGCCTCTGTGAATTTTTCTGAATATTTTTCACGCGCGTCTGAAGTGAAGTCGCCGTTCCATGTGCAGTACCATGACCACGGCACTTTGTTTTGCGCAATTAAGTCTATGTCTGGCAACGTTCCGTTTTCGCTCATTGCAACAAGCTTTGGTTTTTCAGAGCTTGAACGAACATCAGATAATTTTTGTTCGCTTGCAGTGTACTCTTTTGCGCCAGGGTAGATGTCGTTTGAAATAATATCAACAACATCGTCTCCTGGGTACCAAGATGCGTTCTGACCGTTCCACACCCAAATTAAATTATTTATCTTGTGATAGTTTGTAAGTCTTTCATATAAAAGTCTGTACAATTTTATGTAAGGCTCGCTTTCATGTGCGCCCCACCAGAACCAGCCGCCGCTTGCTTCATGCAATGGCCGCCACAAAAGCACAACGCCTTCTTTTTGCATTTTCAACAAAGGTTTTGCAATTGCGTCAATGTCATTTATCAAAGCCTTGTAGTCTTCGCTTTCAGGATTGTTAAGCGCTGTTGCAAAGTCAAAAGTTGTTGCTTCTGGTCTAAAGCCAGAGAACCATTCCTTGTTCTTTTCCTTTTTATCAACCAATCCCAACGGTGCGTTCCAATGCCAGCAGCATGTTACAAGACCACCATTCTTCCACCATTTAATCGCGTCATTCTCTGTAGTGCCGCGTGTTCCGCGCTTTACGCGTGAAGGTGAATAGTCAATTAAGTCAATGCCTAATATTGCGGGATATTTTCCGGTAAGATTGTTTATTGCTTCCATTTCTGGCTGACGGGAATACATTTGCTGTCCGCTCAATATTCCTTTGCCTTGCATGTCACACAAATATTCATAGACTTTTTTTGCGTTGTCTGTTGCGTTTTTGTTGCAGAGATTTTTTGAAGGAAGAGCCATCTGTTTTAATTTTTCTGTTGCAGGCTTTAAAGTTATATAATCCAGCTGCCATTCTCCCTCAAGACCTACAAAGTAAAATTCATTGCTGCCTTGATCAAGATTTAAAACGCAGTTCACCATTACATCTGTAAATTTTTTTTCTACAGGAAGCTTTTGTGAAGCTACTATATTTTCACCTTGCTCCAGCTGGAACCTTTTTATTTTTTCAGGAAGAACAATGTCCATGTCTGGATTCTGCTCACGAGGAAGATTCAATATATGTAAAAACATGCAGTACTCGCCTGATGTTTGTATGTCCAAATTCATTTGAAGAATTCCCTGCTCGTATGAAGGGAACTCAACATAGCCTTCTCCACTATAGCCTTTTAATTCTGTGCCATCTTTTACGCTATAGAAGTCGCCTTTTTCTGCTTCAAATTTTAACTGGTTTGATCTTGCAAAAGCCAGTTCTATTGATGATATGACTAAAAAAAATATAATTACTTGTTTGTAAAATTTATTGTGCATTGATACTCCAAAATAAGACACATAGACAAGACATGTATACATATTTTATGTAATTAAAGATATTTCCGCTTCTGTCGGAATAAAAAACTCACTGTTTCTCTTAAAAAAAAGCCGGAACCATTGTTGCAGATTCCGGCCATTGTTACTAAAGGAAATTATTTTTCTTCAATAATGAAGTCGTCAATAATTACGCCCTTGCATCCGTTGCAGCCAATCATAATTCCAATTTTGCCGTTCTGTGTAACGTTCTTAATTGAACCTGTTACAGTGTAAACTGTTGTGTTGTCATCGAATGTCTTTTTGATAAAGCCATATTCGTTTACTTCGTCAGCATACGCTTTAACCCAAACGTTAGGATCATCAGCAATTTTTTCTCCAACCATTTTTGCAGAGAATGTAACTTTATAATCACGCCAACCTACAATGCCAAATTCTTCTGGATTTGAAAGTGTAAGGATTGCGCCAGTTGAGCCTTCTTCTGGAGTGAATTCAAGTTTAAGTGACTGCTTTCCAGAGATTGCCTCTTTGCCGCTAACTAAAGAAATTTTAGCTGTCTTTGTTTCTTCCCATGGTGTAAAGTATTCAGCAAGTTTCTTTTCCTTCATCTTATCAAATGTCTGTGAAATGCCCTTGAATGGAAGTCTCTCAAGTTTGCCCATTGGCTTGTTAGCATCTGTTACAAGAGCTGTTGCCTTTGGTGTCCATTTTTCAATTGCGGCTGCTGGTGAGTTGCCTGTCCAAATAATTTCACCTAAGAAGTCGTTCATAATGCTGTCAATTGCAGATGCTGTTGGACCTGGATAATAAGGGTCTTTGTTCATTTCAGCAGTGAACTCGAACATTTCATCTGTCCAGTCCTTATTGCGTGTTGCCATGTCGCTTATGTACCATTCTTTGAGTGCGTACTCAATGAATTTTCCAGCGGCAACCTGTTTTTTAGAGCCATTGCCAATTCCGTAGCCGTCTGTTTCAAAAATAGCTGGAGCCGCTTTTACACTAGGACCGTGTGGAAGTGGAACAAATCCAATTTCATCATCAGTTTCTGCCATGACCTGTGTCTGGAACCCTTCGCGTTCCATATACATTGCTACAGTTCTATTCTGAAGTCCAGTTTTAGCAATACTACTATCCTGCTGATACCAGCCTTCCTTTTTTGCCTGCTCAAGGAATGAAAGCGCCTCAAGAAGTTTAGGATCGCTA
>Ga0172378_10002080_pt1 | contig 18690 bp, 20 predicted proteins | sample GrowelOW332metaG_FD_119755 | JGI IMG/M metagenome (GOLD analysis project Ga0172378, IMG submission 119755) | Groundwater microbial communities from an aquifer near a municipal landfill in Southern Ontario, Canada - Pumphouse #3_1 metaG | ecosystem: Environmental > Aquatic > Deep subsurface >... | reverse complement strand
TGAAAATATATAATCAGGCTAAATGTAATAAGCTGTCCTTTGGAATATCCGGTGGAGACCTTAAAGCCACAGATATAAGCTATGATGATAAGGGCTGTCCTTCTTTTAATGTTTTATTAAAAGGAGAATTCCTGTTTAAAATAAAGCTTAATGTACCTGGAGAACACAATGTGAAAAATGCCTTAGCTGCAATTTGCGCTTCTATGTCATTAAATATAGATAATAAATCAATAATTAAGGGGCTTGAAAATTTTAAAGGAACCCACAGAAGATTTGAAATTAAGGGGGTTAAAAACGGGGTAACCGTAGTTGATGAATACTCCCATCATCCAACAGAAATAAAGGCTGCTCTAAGCGCTGCAAAAAAATATCCTCACAAAAAAATTGTGGCAGTATTTCAGCCTCATACCTATTCCAGAACAAAAACTCTTTTCAAAGAGTTTTTAGAAGCATTTTATGATGCAGATCACCTTATCCTTGCAGATATATATGCTGCAAGAGAAATAGATAATGGAGAGATAAGCTCTGATGACTTAGGAGATGGCTTAAGGGCTAAAGGTATAATCTGTAAAAATTTTCATTCTTTCCCGGAGATAGTAAAATATGCAGAGGGAATACTGGAAGAGGGAGACATACTGATTACCATAGGTGCAGGAGATGTATATCAGGTGGGAGAAATGTACCTATCTTAGAACACTGTTACTTATAAATTAATAACAAATAAAAACAGCATTAATATAGATATTAATACTGTTTTTTTGCTTTTTAATAATATTACGTTAGTGTTTATACCTCACTATTCCTTTATAAACATGACAGATGTAGCCTTAACTAAGGCAGTTACTTCATCACCTTCTTTAATATCCAAATCATCAAGAGAACCTTTAGTAATAAGCCCAACTAACCTGATTCCATTTCCAGCATCGATTTCAACCTCTGCACTTACAACACCTGGAGTGGCTTTAATTACTTTTCCCTTTATCTTATTTCTTCCGCTGATTTTCATAATATTACCTCCTACATAATAATTTTTAACAGTATCTTTGCCTAAATATGTAATTATTATACATGGAGGTAACCGCTTTGAAAAAATTAATAATTTAGAGTATTATATTTTGAATATTTGGTATATAATGTTAATATTAAAATAACAAATTATAGCCTGTTTTAACCTTAAAATTTAAAGGAGGTTGGCTTGGATGATATTTCCTGTAAATACTTTAGTATTCATATTATTTTTGGCAGGGATTATTCTGCTTCAAATATTTTTATCAAAAGGTGGTTATAAGCAGCTTGGCTTAATATTGCCCGGATTTACTTTTTTACTTTCTATTATTGCTGTTTTAAATGTAGTAGTGCTGCCGGATGATTCAATTGCTGAAAGAATAATTCAGGTTATTTTGATATTTTTAGTGTGGAATATTTCAACCATTATTTTACTTGGTATATATTTTGCATGTGGTAACAGTTTCAAAAGAACAAAAAGCTAAGCAGCCCTTTATTTTGAAGGATTTATTTCATATTTTTAAAAAATATACAAAAATATTTCAATTTTTGGTTGACAATGCCATACAATTATATTAACCTAAAAAGGAAGAATAAATTAGGAGGTAGGGAAATGATTATAACAGCGAGATTTAATAACTTTATGTTAAACAACAAAACAAATATAGTTAGTCCTGCCTTTAATTACATTCATAGATAAATTAACTTTGTTTTAAGGCCTCAGACTAACTAAGTCTGCGGCTTTTTATATGCACTCATTAGAGTACTTTTATGCCGCGGTATACCGCGGCTTTTTATTTGGGGGTGACAAATTGAAAAAAACTTTTAAGTACGTAACACACTACAAGGGACTTCTCGTTTTACCATCTATAGCTATGATTTTATCCATAGCCTTAGATATGGTAAATCCTTTGCTTGCTAAAATTATCGTTGATGATATCTTTTTAGGCGGCAAAAGAGGCATTTTGTTGTACATCTTAGCGGCCATTGCGGGAATAGCTTTGGGAAGAGCAATCCTAGGTTATGTAAAGGAATATTTATTTGATGTCTTATCTGCCAGAGTAAACGAGGACATCAAGGAAGACTTGTTTAATCATATCCAGAGTCTTTCCCACACCTATTTTGATAATGTAAATACAGGAACACTGATGAGCAGAATAGGTGAGGATGTAGATAATATTTGGAGAACCATATCCTTTGGGCTTAGATTGTTTGTAGAAAATATAATCTATTTTGTTGTAGCTTCTGCAATTTTATTCTATCTTAACTTTTATTTAGCTCTTATTTGTATAGCTATTATGGTACCAATTGCATTCTTAGCTATGAAGTTAGAGAAAAATATCGGAAAGGTCTATGACAGTATAAGCGACCAGACGGCATTAATTAATACAGCTGCTCAGGAAAACATAGCAGGTGTTCGTCTTGTTAAAGCCTTTGCAAGAGAAAAGCATGAGATATTAAAATTTCTTGACTTAAATAACAAGAATTACGATTTATCCTTAGAACAGTCAAAAACAATTGCAAGATATTTTCCTAACATTGAATTTCTGACAAATGCATCAGTTATTCTCATGGTAGTAATAGGTGGTATATTTGTAATGTATGATAAGCTTTCCTTAGGAACTTTGGCAGCCTTTAATGGTTATATATGGATGCTTATATGGCCTATGCGAATGCTTGGCTGGCTTACAAATCTTCTTGCTCAAAACAATGCTTCTGCTAAAAAGATTTATAAGATATTGGATGCAAAGCCAGCTATAACCGAAATAGAAAGCCCTGTAAAATTAGATAACTTGAAGGGAAGCATAAGATTTAAAAATGTAAACTTCAGCTACAAAGACTCTGATGTTCTAAAGAATATTAACTTAAATATCAAGGCCGGTTCTACAGTTGCAATAATGGGTACTACAGGAAGCGGTAAATCCTCTCTTATTAATTTAGTAGGAAGGTATTATGACGTAAATAGGGGAGAAATATTGATTGATGGAACAAACATCAAAAGCATTGATCTTAAGAGCCTCAGAAGTAAAATGGCTCTGGTATCCCAAGATGTTTTCCTTTTCTCAGATACTATAGAAGAAAATATTAGATATGGATTTGACGCCGCCTCATTTGAAGAGATAAGAAAAGCCTGCTCCTTAGCCTGTGCAGATGATTTCATAGAGGAACTTCCAGATGGTTACAACACCATTATAGGGGAAAGAGGTATTGGCCTTTCGGGAGGTCAAAAGCAAAGATTATCTATTGCCAGAGCATTAATAAGAGATTCCAGAATATTAATCTTAGATGACGCTACCTCAGCTCTTGACATGGACACAGAATTTAATCTTCTTAAAAACCTATATCATATGGAAAACAAACCAACTACATTTATTATAGCCCACAGAATATCAGCAGTTAAAAATGCAGACATTATTCTCTTCCTTCAGGATGGAGAAATAGTTGAAATGGGAAATCATAATGAGCTGCTTAAGAAAAAGGGCAAGTACTATGAAACCTTTAATCTTCAGTTTAAGGAATTCAGTTCTTTAGAGGAGGTGGTATAATGGCTAAAAATACCGTAAAAACTGATGAAAGCTTAAATGCAAAGTCAAAGAGCGAAATTTTAGCAAGGCTTTTAGGATACCTGAAGCCATTTAAAAGGCAGACTGCCTTCGTAATACTCCTTTTAGTTTTCGTTATGATTTGTTCTCTTTTAAATCCTTATCTTTTAAAGATAGCCATAGATAAGTTTATAAAAAATAAGGACCTTACGGGACTTCTTCTTTTAGGCTCAGGCCTTTTAGGTTTAAACCTGATTGCTATGTTCCTGTCAAAGATAAGAATAAATGTTATGGCAAAGATAACAAATAAAATACTATTAAATATCAGGCAGGAGCTATACATCCATATTCAGAAGCTTTCCTTCAACTTTTTTGATTCAAGACCTGTAGGAAAGATACTGGCCAGGGTTATGGGAGATGTAAATTCTCTTCAGGAGCTTTTTAACAACAGCATAACCAGCTTTATACCGGAAATCCTTACTTTAGTTTGCGTAACGGTTCTTATGTTTTTGATGAACTATAGATTGGCTGCTGTTTCAATTTTAATTCTTCCTTTTCTGTTTCTATCTATGTTTTATGTAGAGACAAAGAGCAGAAAAAGGTGGCAGACATTCAGAAAAAGAAAATCTAATTTTAATGCATATACCCATGAGGATTTTTCAGGAATAAAGGTAATTAAGGCATTTGCTGTGGAGGAAAGAACTTCAATTACCTTTTCAAAGCTGACTCACGATATGATGGGCTCCTTTGTAGATGCAGTTAAGCTTAACGATTTATTCTGGCCCCTGGTTGAGATTTCCTGGGGTGTTGGCTCCATACTTGTTTACTGGTGCAGTATAAGGCTTTTAGATATAGGTGATATAACCGTTGGAACAATAATTGCGTTCACCATATATATAAGTATGTTCTGGAGACCTATAATTAACTTAGCTGAATTTTACAATACTCTGGTAACTAATTTTTCTTCAGCAGAAAGAATATTTGAGATATTAGATATTAAGCCGGACATAGAAGATATAAGTGAGGCTAAAAAAATGCCGGAGATAAATGGAGACGTAGAGTTTCATAATGTATCCTTTGCCTATGACAACAGCTATGTTTTAAATAACGTCAGCTTTAACGTAAATAAGGGTGAAAAAATAGCCCTGGTTGGTGAGACAGGAGCCGGCAAGACTACAATAGTTAATCTTATCAGCAGGTTCTACGATGTTCAAGAGGGTGAAGTTCTAATAGATGGTATAAACGTTAAGGATGTAGAAATTGAGTCATTAAGGTTACAGATGGGAATAATGCTCCAGGATACCTTCCTGTTTTCCACAACGATTATGGAAAATATCAGATACGGCAAGCTTTCTGCCACAGATGATGAGATAATAGAATCTGCCAAGGCAGTCAATGCCCATGAATTTATAATGAAGCTGGAAAAAGGATATGATACCGAGGTAAACGAAAGAGGCTCCAGACTCTCAGTTGGTCAAAGGCAGCTAATATCCTTTGCCAGAGCACTGCTCGCAAATCCAAGAATATTGATATTAGATGAGGCCACCTCAAATATTGATACCCAGACTGAACGGCTCGTCCAGGAAGGAATCAGAAAGCTGCTTGCAGGAAGAACTTCCTTTGTTGTAGCTCACAGATTATCTACTATAAGAGACTGCGATAAGATTATGGTGGTAGATAATGGCGAAATATCTGAAAGTGGAAATCACGATCAGCTTATGAAAAAAAAGGGAATATACTATAAGCTGTATACCTCTCAGTATAAATTTCTTCAGGAAGGCGCATAAATTTTCTGAAATGAATAAAACCTCCTTAAATTGGTAATAATAGATTTAAGGAGGTTTTTATATGAAAAATTTTTTAATATCTGCGGGAGTAGACGCTGTAGTCATTCTATTTTCTTATTACTTATTTAAAACTGTAATACCAGGACCTGCCAGACATAAGATATACGAGAAGTTTATGAGCTCCATGGCAAAGTTTATCATCTACATATTTTTACTGGCTGCTATAATTACCGGGGTAACTGCTTTTATAATGTACAGGACCAGATATATTTCATATCTTAATATTATATCTGCAGGCCTTATGAGCGTTATAGTTGGATTTGTAGTATCTACCGTTCCAACCAGAGGTATAGGAGATAAACAGAACTTAGAGGGAAAAAAAGTATAAATTCTTATTAAAAATAACTCAAACCTAATGATTTGAGTTATTTTTAATATATATAATTATTCATACATCTTATTTTTGTATATTACTTTTTCTATATAAAATACCTCGCAGGCTCCGCTTCCCGTATCACTTCTATTTAAGCTGGTCTTCCACTGAAAATTACTCCCCTTGTATATGTCCACTAAATATCCCTCTAAAATAACCTTGTCCTTTACCTTAATCTTATTTAATATGTTTAGAATGTTTTTATTCTTTGGAATGATGTGATTATTAGCTGAATGAGAGGATATATATGAAATATCTATATCTCTTTTCCCATCGTACCTATAGTAATACCATCTGCTGCTTTGAAAAAAGCTAATATCTTTAAGATAAGATTGATCTGTTAATTTACCCCAGGCTAAAGCTAAATCAAGAGGAGCAATATCCCCATCTGAGAATTTTCCATAGGATTTTTTAGATGCCACCACAGCGTATATTTTATACTCTGCTCTCTTTACCAGGGTTACCTTATTATTATTTATATATATTTTATCATTTCCGTCCAGGTTGTTCTGAATAGGCTCTTGAAGTTCTGATGTATCATAAGGAGTCGTCTTTATCCCTGATACTCTATTATTTATAAAACTATACCCGGAAAATATTATTAAAATAATTAAAGCTATTATTAAATTTCTTACGCTTTTATTCATAATCCACCTATTCTATCAGAACTATTCCATAGCTGTTTTGTTCTGCTTCTTTATCATTTAATACTTCTATATTAAAGCCATTATTTTTAGCAGTCTGAAATACATCTATACCGCAGGCTTCCATGGATGGCCTGGCATCTACTTTATTATTACATTTTTCCTTATTGCACTTAGTGCAAAGCTTGCATGAACCTGACCCTAAGCCAAAAGCTTTGTAAAATCCAGTTAAAAATATTTCTCTTTCCAGCTTCACTATAATTCCTGTGGTTTTGTCATATTTTTTTGTATTTATTAAAATTGCCTTTTTATAACAGTCTATTACTTCCTGCATCTCCTTATAAGTTGGTGTAAGCGGAGGACAGCAGGGACTTGTATTATAATTTGGGCATCCATACCTGCATTTTAGGATTGTCCAGGGTGCAGTAATTATAGTATCTGTATCTATTATTTTACTACCTTCTGCTCCCAGTTTTTTTGCCATCACATTAAATTCATTTAATTCCATAATTGTCCTCCACAAAAATAATTTTTTAGAATTATATTTTCATAAAAATCATACCATAAATTAATTTTTAAATAAACCGCTGTATACAATAGATAAATTTTAATTGAAAATAATTGTATATTTGTTAAAACTTTTAATTTTAATTCCCTTGACATAAGAACACACGTTCGATATAATTATTATACAACAAAGAAAAGGGATGTTACTCATGGAAAGTGGGAGAATTATATTTCATATTGATGCAAACTCAGCCTTTTTATCCTGGGAAGCAGCCTATAGATTAAGCATAGGAGAAAATATAGATTTAAGAACTATTCCCTCCGTGGTTGGCGGAGATCCAAAAACCAGGCATGGAATCGTCCTTGCAAAATCACTGCCGGCAAAAGCCTATAGGATAAAAACAGGAGAGTCACTGTTTGCAGCGGCTCAGAAATGCCCGGGTCTTACCATTATTCCTCCTGACTTCAATCTATATCTGAAGTGCAGCAATGCTATGGTGGATATGTTAAAGCGATTTTCCCCTGACATTCAGCGATTTTCTGTAGATGAGTGCTTTTTAGATTATGCAGGTCATGATAAATCTCATAAAGCTGCCTTTGATGCAGCCTTTGAGATAAAGGAAAGCATAAAAAAAGAGCTAGGTTTTACAGTAAATATAGGCATTTCCACCAATAAGCTTTTAGCCAAAATGGCTTCTGATTTTAAAAAGCCGGATTTGGTTCACACTCTGTTTCCTGAAGAGGTAAAAAGCAAGATGTGGCCTCTGCCAGTAGAGGATCTTTTTATGGTAGGAAGGGCAACAAAGCCAAAACTTAACAAGATGGGTATCTTCACTATTGGAGACTTAGCCAATTTTGATTTGGATATTTTAAAATTTAAATTAAAAAAACAGGGCCTTCTTATATGGGAATATGCAAACGGAATAGAAAACTCAAAGGTAAACCCTGATAGTTCTTTAGGTATAAAAGGTATAGGGAACTCTACCACCATATCCTTTGATGTAGAGGACAGAAATACAGCTCATTTGATACTTTTTTCTCTTGTTGAAACTGTGGGCATGAGACTAAGAAGCTCAGGCAGTCTTTGTTCCCTTATATCTGTTTCTATTAAAAATAATAAGTTTTTAAGCTGCTCTAAGCAAAGGAAGTTATATTTCTGCACAGATTCCACAAGTACAATAGGTGAAATTGCCTGTCAGCTTTTTGATGAACTTTGGAATGGAGACCCTGTAAGACATCTGGGAGTAAGTGTAACTTCCCTTTCATCAAATGAAAAAAACCAGCTTTCATTTTTTTACCATGGTGATATAGAAAAGGATGAAAAACTCAATAAGACAGTAGACACTATCAGAGAAAAGTATGGGAAAAATTCACTGATCCGGTCTTCATTTTTATACTCAGGCTTAAAGCCTGTAAATGGAGGTTCAGGCTCAGACAGCTACCCTGTTATGTCCAGTTTTTTATAGGAGGATAAACTATGAAAATAGTGGCAAAGCCAATAGAGATGATAGCCTGGTTTACAAGAGATGGCGTGCCTAATCCCATAAGGTTTAGGATAATGGAAGAACAAAAAGCTCTTAAGGTAATAAACGTAGACAAAATTGTTTTCAGAGAAAAGGAAAAAATAGCCGGATGTCCTGCTATAATATTTAACTGCCAGAGCAATATAAATGGAGCAGAGAAATTATACCAGCTTAAATACCAAATGGACACCTGCAAATGGATCTTATTTAAAATATAAAGCCCTACATCAGGGCTTTATATTATTCTATTTAATTTCTACTGTATTTTTAATATTTACCATCAATGGATGTTTTTCATCAACTATTACAACACCGGACTCATAGTTTTTGCCTTCCACTGTTATGTGTACCTTATCCACATTATAGTAGTCACCTAATGTATTTGTTATTGCCTGAAGCATCATAGTCTCAGGTCCGCTGCCTAAATTCATATTCTTTATTAATTCTTTTGAAAAATCTACATACACCTTATTTTCTTCTCTGTTTAAGTAAAGCTTATTTATCTTTGTTTTCTTGCTTATTACAGTCGATGCATCTGCTGCAGGCTTTTCTTTAAAATACTTTTGAAAATAATCCTTAACCTGTTCATTAGTCTTTAGGCTTAGCTTTATTTTCTTATAAACTATTAAATCTTTATTATACTCAGGATAATAAAATTTAACAGTTTGGTCGACTTTCACATCTTTTAATATTTTCTCTAAACTTACAGTTACCTTGTTGTTTTTAAAGTTAAATATCCTTTTTACAACTCCAACGCCCTTGGCATAATAATCATAAACCTTACTGTCTCCATTCTCCGTTACTACCTCAATTGTCTTAAACCTACCATAAGGAACCTCAACTTCTATATCTATACCTGCTATATACCTTTTCTTGCCTGAGGCTGAAAGCCAAGAGTTTCCTTTAGCTAAGGGCTCTTTTAATAGTATGTCTACCATTTGGCCCTGCTCAGCTGTTAAATCGTCCCTATAGTAGAATTCCTCAACTGAATCCAGCATACGAAGCTCATCATTTTTAATTTCAAATACCTGCCCCGATGTAGTTCCACCATTAACAACCCTATATTGAATTTTACTGTCCTTTATGAAATCTACATATAGGTTGCTGGAAGCATACTCCATTCCTTCACCAGCATATACATACCTTACATTTTCTTTAAATGGGTAATAATCCGATACGCTGCCCGCAGCACTATTTTCATTTATAGTTACATTTCCTTTTGATTTCGTATCCTGATCATTAGAGGAAGATGTATCCTTCGAACCACAGCCCAGCACAAGGGTAACTGATAAAATAAATATTAAATACATGCTTTTTTTCAAAATCTTCAGCTCCTTATCTTTACTTTAGTACAGCCAAAATATGTAACCTGTCTTAATTTCAATGCAAAAATTCAGTTTTTATACAGCTTATATTTTAATTATACTAAAAATAGCAAAGAATTTAAACATTTAAATTATTGCCACAATTTAATTATTTATTCTAAGGGCAGTATTACTGTAAAGCAGCTTCCCTGATTTAGTCTGCTCTCTGCTTCTATCTTGCCTCCGTGAGCCTCAACCAGTGCCTTTGTTATCGTAAGCCCTATACCTGCTCCCCCTGTTTCCCTGTCTCTTGATTTATCACTTCTGTAAAACCTTTCAAATATAAGAGGAAGCTCTTCCTCAGATAACCCAATGCCATTATCTGTAACCTTTATTATAATATTATTATCATTTATATCTTCAAGGAGCTGTACCTCTCCATTTTGATTGGAGTACCTGTAAGCATTTGATAAAAGATTATTAATAATTTGTCTGAATTTGTCTTTATCCAGCAAAACCTGTCTGCTTTCTTTTATTTCATTTATAAAATTAATATTTTTCTTCCTAAAATAGGGCTGAAAGTCTTGGCATATTCTTTCCAATTCTTCCTTTATGTCGAAATTTGTTTTGTTCAGGTTCAGACTGCTTTCCTCTAAGCTGGCTATGTTTTTTAAATTGTCAACTAATTTATTTATTCTTATTACTTCTTCGTAGCAGCTTTCTATTTTATCCCTGTCCATACTGATTACACCATCCATCATAGCTTCCATGGAATTTTGAAGTATAGTCAGGGGAGTTCTTATTTCATGAGCCATATCAGAGGTAAGCCTTTTTCGAAGAGCATCTTGTTTATCCAAGCTCTCTGCCAAATAATTTATTGAATCTGAAAGCTCTTTTATCTCCAATGTACTGGTTTTAATATCTTCTCTCTCCTTAAAGTTTCCTTTTCTTATCTCTAAGGATTTTTTATTTATAATTGAAAGAGGCTTTGTCAGCTGCTTTGATATAACTATGCTTATTATAACGGCAATTATTATGGCAATTCCCATTGAAATCATAAATGATTTATAAAGGGCCTTTTTAAATATTACATCCTTCTCACTGAAATTATATATTCCAAAGTATCCTACAATAATCTTGCCAACTTTAGTACCATTACTTTCTATATGATAGCTTTCCTCTATATAATCACCGGAATTAAAAGAATTGCCAGGCATTCTTCCCTTCATCATGTTCATATTATACCTTTTGTTCTGAAGATACTGTTTTCCGGTAGTATAAACTGTTTTGCCGCTGATATCTTCTATTTCCACATAGAATTTTTCTGATGCAGCAATACTTTGTATTTCATTAGTATCTAACTTATTATAGGAGTTTGTTATTATTCCTACCAGTTTATTTATATTATTCTTATTATTTTCCTGCAGATATTTATTAAACTCTCTGTCTACTATAAGATTAGACATAAGTCCTGTAGTAAATATTACTGCAAAGCTTAGAAGTAAAAATGTTATTAAAAGTTTTTTTGATAATTTAATCTTCATTTTTACCTCCAAACTTATATCCTGCTCCATATATGGTTATTATGTACGATGGCTCCTTTGGGTTATCCTCTATTTTCTTTCTTATATTTTTAATGTGAGTATCTATGGTTCTGTCATAACTTTCATAAGAGTATTCAGATATTTTTTCCAGCAGCTGATCACGGCTAAAAACCTGACCTGGGTTTAAAAGAAGTGTCTTTAAAACATTAAATTCTACATTTGTAAAAGGGATGACAGCTCCTTTTTTTCTCACTTCCATTTTATTTAAGTCTATTTCCAAGTCATTATTAAATGATAATGTATCGGCTAATGGGTCTTCTCTATAGCTTCTTCTTATAAGAGCCTTTATTCTGACTATAAGCTCTCTTATGCTGAAGGGCTTAACAAGGTAGTCATCTGCTCCTATTGATATGCCGTTTATTCTATCTTCCAGCTCTGTCTTTGCTGTTACCATAATAATTGGCACATCTGATTTGCTTCTTATTTTATTACATACCTGTTCACCGGATATTTTAGGCAGCATCAAGTCCAGGACAACTAAATGTATGGGGTTATTACTAAACATTTTAAGAGCTTCTTCTCCATCATATGCGGCGAACACATTAAAGCCTTCCTTTTCCAGATAAGCCTTAGTAATTTCGCTTATTTTCTTTTCATCTTCCACTAAAAGTATGTTTAATTTATTCAAAGAAATCACCCCTGATACAATATTATCACAAGCAGAAAAAAATGGCTTGTAAATTCCAAGCCATTACTTTTCTATTTTTTCAGCAGCAGTTCCTTTTTGGTCTTATATTCCTCTTCGTTTATTTCACCCTTTGCAAATCTGGCATTTAGAACCTCCATTGGCTCTTTTGTTATGGTTCTGTCTTTTATTTTTTTCTCATCATTTATTAAAAGCTCTTTCTTCGCTTTGTATTCTTCTTCATTAATTTCTCCCTCTGCCAGCCTGCTGTTTAGTATAAGAAGAGATTCATCATAGCTTTTGCCTTTTCCTTTTTTATTTTGCATAGCTTTAAATATAAAATATGCGGCTACTGCAATTAGTATAAGTAAGATTATGAAGCCTCCAAAATGAAAGTATCCAAAGCCTCTTCCTCCCATCATATCACCTCTGAATCCTCCTCTGAAATTGCCTCCGTTAGATGCAATATAATTTCCTATTAATGTACTCATAAAGTACCTCCTTTACTATTTTCCTTTATTGTATTATTAAATTGTGAAGCAAATTTGAAGATAAAAAAATATAGCCTTTAATTTTCAATGTAAAAAGACCGCCCCATTTTATTTGAGACGGTCTTTACACTAAATATCTTCTATGGTACTTACAGTATAGCCTGCATCCTCTACTGCCTTTACTAAAAGTTCATCGTCTATGTCCTTATCCAAATCAACTTCAGCTGTATTTGATGAAAGGCTTACTATGCAGCCTTTAACCCCTTCTATGTCCATCAGCGCATTTTTAACATGCATAACACAGTGGTTACAGCTCATTCCCTCAACATTTAATAATTTTTTCATGTTATCTCCTCCTATATTAAAGTTTTATACTTTTTAGCCTTAAAGCATTTAAAACAACTGAAACAGAACTAAAACTCATAGCCGCAGCTGCTATCATCGGGTTTAAAAGCGGCCCTCCGAATATGGACCAAATACCCATGGCAACCGGTATACCCAGGATATTATATATAAAGGCCCAGAATAGATTTTCTTTAATGTTTTTTATGGTTTTCCTGCTTAGTTTTACAGCATTTGCGGTGTCTCTTAAATCACTTCTCATAAGGACAATATCCGCAGACTCAATGGCAACATCAGTTCCCCGTCCTATGGCAATTCCTATATCTGCCTGAGCCAGAGCTATGGCATCATTTATGCCGTCTCCTACCATGGCAACCTTATTTCCCTCTAACTGAAGCCTCTTTATCTCCTCTGCCTTATGCTCCGGCATAACTTCAGATAAAACATATTCTATACCAACCTTTCTGCCAACAGCTTCTGCAGTTATTTTATTATCCCCTGTTATCATAGCAGTCTTTATTCCCATCTTGTGAAGCTTTTCTATAGCCTCAAAGCTGCTTTCTTTAATTTTATCCGCAACTGCAATTATTCCAATTAGTTCTCCGTCATAGGCAGTCATCATTGGTGTCTTTCCTTCTTTTGACAGCCTTTCTATAGTATCTCTCCACTTCTCTGTTTTAATTCCATTTTCCTCTAAAAGCATCTTATTTCCAACATATAACACCTTACCATCTATTTTCGCTGATATTCCTCTTGCATTTATTGCTGCAAAATCATCTACCTGTTTAAAGGTTAGACCCCTTATTTCTCCCTCTTTTACTATGGCTTCTGCTAATGGGTGCTCTGAATATTTTTCCCCTGATGCTGCTAGTTCTAATATGAAATCATCATCATACTTTTCACTTATTATATCTGTAACCTCAGGTTTTCCCTCTGTTATAGTACCTGTTTTATCAAAAACTATAAAGTTCAGCTTATGAGCATTCTCTAAAGCCTCTCCGCTTTTTATAAGAACTCCATATTCTGCTCCCTTTCCTGTTCCTACCATTATCGCAGTTGGTGTAGCCAGGCCCAAGGCACAGGGGCAGGCAATTACTAAAACGGATATTAATATTTTAAGGGCAAATACGCTGTCCTTTCCTGCTAATAACCAGCCTATAGACGAAAGTACAGCAAGCAGCATGACTATTGGTACAAAATAAGATGATATAATATCTGCCAGTCTTGCTATAGGGGCCTTACTTCCTTGAGCTTCTTCAACCAGCTTTATTATTTGGGAAAGGGTAGTATCTCCTGATACCTTAAGAGCCTTAAATCTTATATATCCATTTTTATTTATACTTCCTCCGGTAACCTGATGGCCAATTTTCTTATGGACCGGAATGCTCTCCCCTGTCAGCATGGATTCATCTATATAGGTATCTCCAAATATAACTTCTCCGTCTGCAGGTATTTTTTCTCCGGGCTTTACAATTATTATATCCCCTGCTTCTAAATCTTCTGTAGGTAACTCTATTTCTTTTTCATCTTTTAATATAACTGCCTTTTTGGGAGTCAGATCCATCAGCTTTTTTATAGCTGAATTTGTCTTTCCCTTTGCAGCATTTTCGAAATATTTTCCAAGACTTATAAGAGTAATTATTGTAGCTGCGGATTCAAAATATAAATTGTGGACATAGTGAATATCACCTGTTATTATTTTATATATTGAATATAAGCTATAAAGTATAGCGGCTGTGGTTGAAAGGGCAATCAGAGAATCCATATTAGGGCTTAACTTAATTAAAGTCTTAAAGCCCACCTTATAAAATCTCTTCCCTGCTGTTACTACAGGTACCAGTAAAGCAAACTGGATTAAAGCAAAATTAATTGGGTTATCCATTGGGTTTATTATCTTAGGAAGCGTCACATCTGCCATAGGAAGCATTGCAATAAGCAGCAGCGGGATTGTAAATAAAGCTGCTATATAAAACTGTTTCCACATTCTTTTTCTTTCTCTTTCCTTAGAATCTGAAAGCTTAACCTCTTTATCCTCTAAAAGCTTATATCCTGCTTTGGATACTGCTTCTTTTATATCTCTTTTTTTTACTTTTCCCTTATCATATACTATTTTCAGCTTTTCAGTGGCGAAATTTACATTTGCAGAGGTTACTCCGGGAAGCTTTGAAACTGCCCTTTCCACTGCCCGGCTGCAGGCCGTGCAGGTCATTCCTTCCACGGCGAAAAATTCATTTTCTTCATTAACTACTGCCTTGTAGCCAGCTTTATCCACTGCATTTTTTATATCTTCATTTTTCACTTTATTTTCATCGTACTCCACAGTAAGCTTTTCTGTAGCAAAATTCACATTCGCAGAGGTTACTCCGGGAAGTTTTGATACTGCCCTTTCTACTGCTCGGCTGCAGGCTGTGCAGGTCATTCCTTCAATATTAATATTTCTTTTCAAAATATCACTTCCTTTACTTTTCTATAATTTTATCCAGCAGATTCATTACCTCATCCACCTTTTCCGCTCCTTTATCATGGAGAAAGGCTTCCCTTACGCATCCGTTCAAATGCTGCTTTATGATAAGCTTATTTGCCTTTCTAAGAAGGGAAGAAGTAGCTGCTATCTGATTTGATATATCTATGCAGTATCTGCCGTCTTCTATCATTTTTATTATTCCCTCAATTTGGCCTTTTGATGTTTTTAAAGCTCTTAGTGCTTCTTCTTTTTCTTTATTCATGTTACCCCTCCCTGGTATGGTGTCTATGGTTTAATCATAGATCTTTTTAATATAAAATTCAAGTATTTATGCAAAATAAAAAATGCCCTCAGGCATTTTTTATTAAATATTTAATTTTTTCTGCTAATTCGTCATACATTTTTATTCCCTGCAGGTCTTTTAGAGATTCTGATAAACCCTGATAGTACCAAAACTGACTTTCCTTTGGAGCATTAAATCTGTCCCATACCTTATCTCCGATTTGATTAAAATCACTTACTATACTCCTTATATTGCTCAGCTTATCGGCACAAGTAAGAAGCTTTGTTTCCCTGTCCGCTGTCATTACATATTCAATAGTATGACTTTTCCTATCCTTCCAGCTTCTTACCTCTTCATCTTCAGTTAATTTTGTCTTGCCTGATTTATAAGGCTCAGTAACTGATAAAACCAGGTCTGCAGTTACTTTCCCGAAATTATCCATAATATCCTGGTAAGTTACAGTTGTATCCTCCAGAGTATCATGAAGAAGTGCGGCATTTATTAAATTATGTCCAGCTCCATTTGATATAAGTATAACTGCCACTTCAATTGGGTGAACTATATAGGGAATATCTGTCCCTTTTCTCTTCTGATTTTTATGAGCCTTAAAGGCCATAATCAAAGCCTTATCGTTCATATTAAACCTCTCATAATAATTTATTTTGCCAGCTCGTAAATAGCTCTTCCGTATATTTTTGCATTTTTAATCAGGTCTTCTACTTTAATATATTCATTTACCTGATGATCCAGGTCCGGTTCTCCCGGAAATATTGGTCCAAAGGCTACTATATTTTTAAGTTCCTTTGCATAAGTTCCTCCGCCAATGGCAAGAAGCTCTGTCTTAAGACCTGTTTCCTCTTCATATACATTTGATAAAATTTTTATAAGAGGATGGCTCTTCTCGAAATAAAGCGGATTTTGATGCAGCATGTCAATAACCTGAATGCCTGTTCCCTCCAGTGTTTTGTTAAAGCCCTTCATCATATCATCATATGTACATGTTACCGGATATCTCAGGTTAAGGCTTAACTTAGCCCCATCTTTATTTAAGTCTATAACTCCTGTATTAAAGGAAAGCTTTCCTGAAGGTTCATCCTCTAAATAGCAGTTAAATAATCTTCCATATACATCGAAGCCTATATACTTATTACAGAACTTTATAAAATCCAGTGCATCGCTTTTTTCTTCTATCAATGCTTCTAAAAATTTAAAAAGCTGCATTATGGCATTTTTTCCATTCTCGGGCAAGCTTCCGTGTGATGAAACTCCAATGGATTTTATAAGTATATCCTTGCCTTTTCCTTCAATGGATATATCAAACAGGTTTTCTTTTTTAAATTCAGCTAAAGCCTTTTCAGCATCAGACAGGTTAATTCCTTCTACAAGTGCTTCTGCGTAGTCAGGAACCATATTTGCCCTCTGTCCGCCTTTAATATATTTTATTTTGCTTTGATTTTTAAATTCCTTTTTTATCTTAAACATGGTCATTCCCTTTTCCGCATATATTATCGGATACTCGCCGTCTGGGGTAAAACCTAATACAGGAGGTTTTTCTAACTTATTATAGTGCTCCATTTCTGCACAGCCGCACTCTTCATTTGTTCCAAATATTATTCTTACTCTTTTTGAAAGGGGAAGATTAAGATCCTTTACAGCTTTAAGGCCATACAAAGCTGACATAATAGGTCCTTTGTCATCCATGGTTCCCCTGCCATACATCTTCCCATCATGAATTTCAGCACCATAAGGAGGATACTTCCAGCCGTCCCCTTCCGGAACAACATCCAGGTGTCCAAGTACTGCTGCATAATCCTCACCTTCGCCATACTCTGCATAACCTATATATCCATCAAGATTTTTTGTTTTAAAGCCTAAGCTTTCTGATAAATCAAGTGCATAATTAAGACAATTATTAACTTCCTCACCATAAGGCATATTTTCTTTTTTAGGTCCTTCCAGTGATTTTATTTTAACTATTTCCTGAGTTTTTTTTACAAGCTCATCACTAAGCTCATCAATTTTTTTATTTAATTCTTCCATAATAACCTCCAAAAATAAGATTTTCTGAATAAATGATACCACTTTTTACAAAATTTTAATACCCTGTTTCCAAATTAACTCTATTATCCATTTTCTCCTTTAATATTTTTATTAAATCCTCTTCATTTGTAGTCTTTACTCTTCCTATATTTATATAATAGCTTTTACTTTTCATTTTGCTTAAATATTTTAAATCTATTATCTTATGGGTTTCAGCTGTATAAGGAAGTACATTTACCACAAAGTCACTGATGCTGAAAACTTTCTCCATTTCATCCTGCCCATAAATCTTATCCACATACTCCATATCACTTATGTTTCTTTTTGCGCCAATTACTCTCATTCCTAAAAGCTTGGAGTATTTTGCAATCTCAGACCCTATGCTTCCAAGTCCTAATATGCCAACAGTTTTCCCGAAAATCTGATCCTGGGTTATATCAGCATCCCATATCTTTTTTCTGTTATTTTTTTCAATACTGCTGAGATTTCTTGAGAGCGCTATCATCATAGATATAGTGTATTCTGCCATATGAGTTTTATGTATTCCGCTGCCGTTTGTAAGAATTATATTTTTACTTTTTATTAAATCAAGCGGAATATAGTCCACACCGGCAGAAAGGGCCGCTACCCATTTTAGATTTTTGCCCATTTCTATATATTTTTCTTTTGGGGCAAAGCTGATATACACCTGACATTGTTCAATATATTTCTCCGCTTCTTCCTTATCCTTTGTAATTATAAATTCATACCCTGGAGTTTCTTTAATTCTGTCAATATTTTTCTGATCCATTTTCAAGTCAACTAAAGCCTTGATCATTTTATCACCCTCTTAATTAATTTTATAAATAATAGTGGTTCTTAATCAAGGAATATAATTCTGGAAAAGATAAATATATATTCAATTGAAGACTTTAAACGTGAAGAAAAAACAAAGATATTTCACAGAGAACTCTAATATGATATACTTTTATAGGGTGATTGAATGCTAAAAAGTATAGAAGCTGCCATTTTCGACATGGACGGAACCCTTATTGACTCCATGGGACTTTGGTACAAAATAGATTATGAATTTTTAAATAAAAGAGGTATACCTCT
>Ga0172378_10002079_pt1 | contig 18692 bp, 11 predicted proteins | sample GrowelOW332metaG_FD_119755 | JGI IMG/M metagenome (GOLD analysis project Ga0172378, IMG submission 119755) | Groundwater microbial communities from an aquifer near a municipal landfill in Southern Ontario, Canada - Pumphouse #3_1 metaG | ecosystem: Environmental > Aquatic > Deep subsurface >... | reverse complement strand
CCTCCGCCTATAATCATGGCATCGTCAGATTCGTAAGAGAGGATATACGAACGCCATGGTTTGTCTGTGCATTTTGCTATGATGTTGTCGACGAGTTGAGAGATGGCCGCTGAAATGGCTTTGTCACTTAAGGTGGCATCAAAACCTGCGTATCCGCCAACGCCCATTGTCGATTTTGCCACCATTTCTGCACTTCCTTTGCCTTCGTCGGAGTAGATGATTAGGCCTGTCGATACGTCAACAAGACGGATTGACACGGTAGCCTCTACGATTTGTGTTTTTTTGTTTGTGAAGACACCGTTTTCTCCAACGTTTTTGCGCCCATATTGGGTGATTGATCCGATGATGAGGTAGTCTGCGCTTATTGTATTGCTCTTGGTTTCTTCTCCTTTTTCGGCAGACATCTCTTTTAGTAGTGCGTCGAGGTCGTTCCTTTCCAGTAATATGAATTTCTCCGATGCTGCTAGTTTGGACGAGAGGATGTCCAATGCTTGTTTGCCCATAGGGTCGTTAGCCTTGTCGTAGAAGATGCCTTTCCCGTATTGGGTCTCGTTACTGAATCTGCCAATGGCTACTTTTCGCTTAATAGTACGTTTGTTGTCATCGACTACTTGTTGTGGAGCTTGCTCTACCTGCACAACATTTCTTTTCTTTGCGGCAAATAATGACATCGCAATCGTCATTAAGATTGTCAATAAAATGTACCTTTTTGTCATGTTGTTATTAATAAATTAAGTTTGTTCTATGTATTAAATGTGATGTTGGGTATAATGCGTTTTTTGCGATTCATAGAAACCTAAGTTCTCTTTTGCCGGTGTGATGATTATTTCTGTAGTTGACAATAGAAAATTTCAGATCGCAAGTGGCGCTAGTTTTTACTTTGTAATGAATCGCAGATGTTGCTTTTCCGTTGCTAAATGTTTTCAGTAATGCTAAAAAATAACAGGGTAAAGTTTAAGACCTCTTTAATCCGGCAATCCTATTCGGAAGACGACCCAAGGTAAGACGAGGAGTTACTTCAAAACTGTCACAAGTGTTTTTTTAACGGTTACACAATCGATTTTATATGGTGCAAATATAATAAAAATGGTTTAGAGTGACAGAAAAGAGAAAGTTTATTTTGAGACAATAAAATCTGGGTATGTATTGAATTGTGTGTGAAGATTTTGGCGAAAAAAGAAATTTGTACGGATCCTTTGAGTTGGAATTGTTCAAAAGATTAGATTTTGTGGGAATGCACAGGATATGGCAATTGTTTTTTTAATATTTCGATTGATAGATGTTTATTTTTTTTGGAAGGAAAAGTGAATTTGTCTGTGCTGTTGTCTGCTTTGGGAAGGGTTGGCAAGTCCTTCCGCTAAGTCCTTTTTATATCCTCGTATTTCAGGCAAGAAGTTCTTTCCTGCGCTGCGGTACTCCTCTATTCTGCGGTGGAGAGGAGAGTGCTCGCCTGTCGACGGTGAGGTTAACCACAGAACAATACTTGTATCCGTTTTTCTAATTTCTTCTTCTGAAATTTGTTATAGTTCGTCGTAGATGGGAAGATATTCTTTGTCCATCCTGATTTCACATTGTGCGTCGTCTACCACGTCGCGTATGGTTCCCATCCATCCGGAGAGAGAACCGTCTTCCTCTAAAAGATTCATCGTCTCTTTCCTTCGAAGGTAAAGTACCAGACGGCTGTCTTCGAATTTCACGTACATATAAGGAGCGTAGAATCCGATGAGGTCGGCGTTGTCGTAATAGATGATGTAGTCTTCCAAATGATAGGAACTGCTGTCTCTTACAAATCCATCGCGGAGGAAGTAAGCCATCTTGTCTTTGAAGAAGATAGATCCGTCTTTCGCTTTGTCGGCGAAGGCATCGTCCATTTTCCCCTTTAATCCTAATGAACTAACTTGCACCTGATATTTCCAGTTGATGTCGACGTAGGCTTTTGTGTCGCTGATTTTCCATCCGCCAAGAATTTGCTCGACCGAGACGGTTGTCGTAACTAAGGAAGGCACGTTGTCGTCATCGCAGGAGGTAAGAGACATAAGTCCGCATAAAAGGACAATCACTATTTTTAGAATGTATTTTTTTCCCATATCCATTTGTAGTTAGTTGTAAAAAAGAGGAGGACGATTAAAAAGGAACGGACTCTATCCCGGTTCCGTTCCTTTTTTGTATTGTCAAATATAATCAACAAGGGCGACAATTGTTCGTTTTGTTGTGAATATTAGCCGTCTGTTGATGGGTGCGCAGTCCTTTTTCGTTATTTTGAACCGCCAAATTCCATGAGGTAAGCTTTGATGAATCCGTCTAGGTCTCCATCCATGACCGCCTGTACGTTGGACGTTTGGAAGTCTGTGCGGTGGTCTTTTACCCGTCTGTCGTCAAAGACATAGCTTCTGATCTGAGATCCCCATTCTATCTTCTTTTTGCCCGCTTCCACCTTTGCCGATTCTACCCTGCGTTTTTCCAACTCATATTCGTATAGTTGGGATTTCAGCAGTCGCATGGCATTGTCCTTGTTTCCGAACTGGGAGCGGCTTTCCGTATTTTCGATCACGATCTCTTCTATCTGTCCTGTCAGGTCGTTCTTGTATTTGTAGTGAAGACGTACGCCTGTTTCTACCTTGTTCACATTCTGGCCACCTGCTCCACTCGAACGGAATGTGTCCCATGTGAGGTTGGCTGGATTGATTTCGATTTCGATGCTATCGTCTACCAACGGAACTACGAATACGGAGGTGAAGGAAGTCATCCTTTTGCCCTGTGCGTTGAATGGAGAGACGCGTACCAGACGGTGTACTCCATTCTCGCTTTTGAGGTAACCATAGGCCATTTCTCCTTCAACCTGCATGGTCGCTGTTTTTATGCCGGCTTCGTCTCCGTCCTGCCAGTTCGTAATCTCAGTTTTGTATCCGTGGGTCTCGCACCATCTCTGGTACATACGGAAGAGCATGATGGCCCAGTCTTGAGCTTCCGTGCCTCCTGCGCCGGCAACAATCTTGAGCACTGCGCCCATCTTGTCTTCGTCGTTGCGTAGCATGTTGCGCATCTCGAGATTTTCAGTGAGGTCCATGGCATGGTCGTAGGCATGTGTGACTTCGTCTTCGGACACGGCTTCCTCTTTGAAGAAGTCCATGGCCAGCTGCAGCTCGTCGCAGGCGCCTTTCACCTCGTTATAGCTTTCTACCCATTTCTTTAGGTCTTTCACCTTCTTCATTTGGGCTTCGGCGGCTTTCTGGTCTTCCCAAAAGCCGGGGGCTTGGGTGTGGAGTTCCTCCTCCTCGATTTGAACTAGTTTCGCATCGATGTCAAAGATACCTCCTCAACGCGTCCTCGCGTTCCAACAAGTTCTTTAGTTGGTCTACTGTTGTCATTTTTAGTTTTAAATTTTGTGGAAATCTGTATGTTTCTGTCTCTTCTATCCTCTTCTAGCAGTACATCGCCTCGATTTGAGAAGCGTAGTTCTGGTTGATTATCTTTCTCTTGAGTTTCAGCGTAAGCGTCAACTCTCCGTTCTCCGAAGTGAAAGGATGGGCAAGCAGTGTGAATTTCTTCACCTGTTCGTATGCTGCCAAGTCTTTTTGGCATTGCTGGATTCTGCCCCATAGGAAGTCTATGATCTTCTCGTTTTGAAGCAGTTCTTCCATCGAGTTGTATTTTATCTTCGTAAGTTCGGCATACGCCTTCAATGCCGGGTAGGCAGGGACAATCAGTGCCGATACATACTTGCGCTGGTCGCCGATGATGGCGGCTTGCTCTATGTATTTGTCTATGACTAGTTTGTTCTCAACCTGCTGAGGTGCTATGTATTTTCCGTTGGATGTTTTGAAGAGTTCCTTTATCCTTTCGGTCATTATGAGTCTTCCTTCTGGAGTTACCTTTCCTGCATCTCCGGTTCTGAACCATCCGTCTATGAAGCTTTCTTCGTTGGCTTGCGGTTTTTTATAGTAACCTTTGGTGATGGTCTCGCCTTTTAGTAGAATCTCGTTGTTTTCTCCTATTTTGACAAAAACCTCCGGCATGATGTCGCCTACTGAGGCTATGTCATAGTCTTTGTTGTATGGGTTGTAGCAGGCAACTGTGGCCGTCGACTCTGTTAGCCCGTAACCGACAACGATATTGAGCCCTACGCTGTGGAGGAAGATGTTGACGTCTGATGACAATTGTGATCCGGCACATGGGAACAGAACTCCGTTTTCCAGTCCGATTACTTTTTTCAATAGATGGAAAAGTGTTTTGTTGTAGAACTGGTATTTCAGTTCCAGAAGCATCGGAACGGTTTTGTCGTAACGTTTGTACTCGAGGTTCCTCTTTTCCCCCACTTTTATGGCGTGACGGGTTAGCTTTTGTAGGAATCCTGGGAATGTTTCTATCTTTTCGTTTACGCCAGAATATACCTTCTCCCAAAAACGGGGAACGGCACACATCATGTTGGGGCGAACCTCTTTCATCACGTCTTGGATGATTTGAGGACGGAGGTTAATGATAACCGTCACTCCTTTATGTAGACAATAATAAAGCCATGCCCGCTCAAAAACGTGGCTTAGCGGCAAGAAACACAATGAGTTAAGTTTGTCTGTGACGTTTGTCAGACGCATGTCGTGTATTTTTATCGCCTGCATATAGTTGGCGTGCGATAGCATGACACCCTTAGGCTCTCCTGTTGTTCCGGAGGTATAGATGAGGGTTGCCAAGTCGTCAAGAGAAAGTCTGGACATTCTCTCCTCGAATATTCCGGGAGCCGAGCCTGACTCTTCTCCATGTTTCAGAAAGTCAATGAAGGTGATGGCGGAATCTTCGCCTTTCAAGTCGATTGATTCGTCTATGGCGACAATCTTCTTCAGCGTTTTTGAGTTGTGCAATGCTTCAACAGCCCTGTCGTATTGATATTGCTCACCCACGAAAAGAATTTCTATTTCGGCATCGTTGATGATGTATTCTATCTGTGAGGTGGAAGACGTGGCATACATGGGAACCGTAGTGATTCTCATGGCTTGGCAGGCTAGGTCTACCTCTATGATTTCCGCCATGTTCTGGGAGAATATTCCTATCTTGTCATTCTCCTTGGCTCCTATTTCTATCAGAGAATAGGCGGTTTGCTTTACCTTGTCGCGAAGTTCTACCCATGTAATGTCAGACCAACGGTTACTCACCGTGTCTTTGTACTGCATGGCGACCTTCTGTCCATATTTCTTGGCGTTTTCAAAAACTAACTTTCCTAAGTGTGTATATTCCATAACATATATGTTTTTTGGAGAATAGATTGTACAAGTGGTTTGCGTGGCATCCGTAGACGCCAGGTTACAGACCGTCTCCTTGCAAATCCAATGAGTCCGATGTGATTTGAGACGATGGAATCTCTCCCGAATCGTCAATGACTTTGTCTTTCAAGTATACGGATTTGTCTTTTCCTACGCTTTTGAGCGCTTTCTTGGCGGCGTTCTGTTGTGATTCCTTTTTTGAATAGCCCACACCTTCGCCGGCGCGGATGCCATTGATTATAATCTGAGTCTGGAAAACCGGATTGTTCTCTTCGTCGATGGATTCTTCAATAAGGTCGAACACGAGGCTGGCTTTATATTTCTGACTCCATTCGATGAGCTTGGATTTGAAGTTGACTTCTCTGTTTGCTAGTTTATTCAAGTCCAAACATTTGCCAAGCACCATTTCTTCCATGAACCACTTGCATTTCTCGTATCCGTAGTCAAGATATATGGCACCGACTAGCGCTTCGAAGGCGTTGCCATATATATTGATGTTGTGGGTGTGGTTCTTATGGTTGGAGAATACCATGAGGCGGTCCAGTCCAATCTCAACTGCCACCCGGTTCAAGGTCTCCCGTTGTACGACCTTAGAGCGGGTGTTGGTAAGAAATCCTTCGCGTCTGCCGGTGAATCTACGGTACAGAATGTCAGCGACTACCGCATCCAATATGGCATCGCCCAAAAACTCAAGCCGCTCGTTATTGAGATAGTGGCCGTCCTTCGCTTTTACAGCAGAAGATTTATGAAGGAGAGCCAACTCATAATACTTAATGTTCTTGGGTAAAAATCCCAAAATGGGATATAACAAAAGATAAGGCTCTTTTCGATTTTTCGTCAAGAGCCTTAGTCTTTCTATTATTTTCTTTACTAAATTATTACTTTGCAAATTTCTTTACAATTATAGAAGAATTGTGACCACCAAAGCCAAACGTATTGGAAAGAGCGGCGCGAACCACCCTCTTCTGGGCTTTGTTGAATGTGAAGTTCAGTTTGTTGTCTAATTCAGGATCGTCATCGTCCGGAGTGTGGTTGATAGTAGGAGGCACAATGTCATTCTTTACGGAAAGGACACTGGCTATGGCTTCTATCGCACCTGTTGCACCGAGAAGATGTCCGGTCATGGATTTGGTCGAACTGATGTTTAGCTTATAGGCATTGTCGCCAAATACATTTTTGATGGCTTTCACTTCGGAAGGGTCTCCCACTGGGGTGGAAGTGCCGTGTACGTTGATGTAGTCAATCTCTTCGGGTGCCATATTGGCATCTTTGAGAGCGCTGTTCATAACGAGGATGGCACCTAATCCTTCAGGATGAGTGGCCGTCATGTGATAGGCATCTGCAGAAGCTCCAGTACCGGCCACCTCAGCATAGATCTTGGCTCCACGCGCTAACGCATGTTCCAGCTCTTCTAAAACTAAGCTTCCGGAACCTTCTCCCATGACAAAACCATCCCTTGATTTGCTGAATGGTCTTGACGCTGTTTGAGGGCTGTCGTTTCTTGTAGACAATGCATGCATGGAATTGAAGCCACCCACACCCGGAGCGGTGATGGCTGCTTCTGCTCCACCTGCGATCATAACGTCTGCTTTTCCAAGACGGATAATGTCGAATGCAACTCCTAATGCGTTGGTTGAAGAGGCACAAGCCGAAACCGTGCCGAAGTTAGGACCGCGAAATCCATATATCATGGATATATGCCCTGCAGCTATGTCTCCAATCATTTTAGGAATGAAGAACGGATTGAATCTAGGAACTCTATCTTCTGTTGCATAGTAGCTGGCCACTTCCTGTTCGAATGTGCTGATACCTCCTATGCCGGCGGCAAAAATCACACCCACACGGTCGTGGTCGAGCTTCTCCATATCGAATGCTGCATCGTCCACACTTTCTTTGGCGGCAGCAACAGCAAATTGCGAGTAAAGGTCATACTTGCGAACCTCCTTCTTCTCGAAATACTTCAGGGGGTCGAAGTCCTTCACTTCGCACGCAAATTGCGTCTTGAACTTAGAAGCGTCAAAATGAGTAATAGGCCCAGCTCCACTTACTCCAGCCAGCAAGTTGTTCCAGAAATCCGAAACGTTGTTGCCTATTGGGGTAACGGCACCCAGACCTGTTACTACTACTCTTTTTAATTCCATACTTTTTGGAAAAGTAAAAAATTATTTTTGCAAAGACTCAATATGAGCTATCGCATCTCCCACTGTAGAGATCTTCTCTGCTTGATCATCAGGAATCGTTACTCCGAATTCTTTCTCGAATTCCATAATCAACTCAACAGTGTCAAGAGAGTCTGCGCCTAAATCGTTAGTGAAACTTGCTTCTGGTGTTACTTCAGATTCTTCTACACCTAACTTATCAACGATAATAGCTTTTACTCTTGATGCAACTTCTGACATAATCTTAATTTTTTAGTTAATAATAAAATACTAATTTTGCAGTGCAAAGAAATAAATTTTTATCGACATACCACAATTATTTGTCATTTTTTTGATGGATTTTGCTCATTTCCGATAAAAATGTGCAGTTTTTCTGATGCTTTACAACATATTTTTATTGATAACGTATTATTTATCATATATTTACAATTATGAATAAGAAAGTGGCAATTTTTGCTTCTGGTTCTGGTACTAACGCTGAAAATATCATAAAATATTTTTCTTCTAACAAAAAAGCGGAAATTAAGCTGCTTTTTTGTAACAAAAAAGATGCGTATGTGCTTGTTCGTGCCGAGAAGTTGGGTATTCCTTCTGTCGTTTTCACTAAAAAACAGATGGAAGATGGTGAGATTTTGTCTCTTCTTCAGAGAGAGGGCATCGATTTTATTGTCCTTGCCGGATTCCTTTTGAAGGTGACGGATGATATGATTAAGGCATTCCCGAACCGTATTGTTAATATCCATCCTGCTTTGTTGCCTAGGCATGGCGGCAAGGGTATGTATGGAATGAAGGTGCATGAGGCTGTGGTGGCTGCCGGTGAGAAGGAGAGCGGAATCACAATACATTATGTGAATGAGTTTTACGACTCCGGCACTACCATATTTCAAAAGAAGTGCGAGGTGTTGCCTACCGATACTCCCGAAGATGTGGCTACAAAAGTCCATGGTTTGGAATACGAATGTTTTCCTAAGGTCATAGACGAGGTGTTGGAAAAAATGTGACTCTAAATCGTCATTTAATGACGTGTTGCCTCTGCCTTTTGGTGGGAGCTGAGAAACAAAGAGCCGACGGAATATTCATTCCGTCGGCTCTTTGTTATTGGGGTAAGGTCAGGAGGCAATTTCGTGCATTCCGGACAACCTTTAATTATTTGGACTCTTTATTGTTGGCGTGTTTTAGATCCTTTTCTAACGGGAATTTGTATGACAAATACGCCATTATCAGAGCAATGAATGCAGGGAACAAGGAGAACAACGACCAAATCATTGTAAGGACGGAATTGGTAACGGAAGCCGGATCTATAATCTGGTTGCTGTTTGCATCGGTAATCATGCAGGCACCTGCTAGGCTTAGGAACAAAGCGATAAGTGAACCTGAAATTGCGCCTCCGAACTTTTGTGCCATGGTGCCGGAAGAGAAAATCAGACCGGTTGAAGAGGCCCCGTTCTTTTCTGTGGCATAATCGGCAACGTCGGCATACATGGACCAAAGTAGCGGAGAATAAAGGCCAATCCCGATGGAGGTGATGACAATGTTCGCAATTATCATCCAAATATAATCCGCATTCATTGGAATGAAGAAGAATAGGACGGAGGACACAAAGCACATGATCGAAGAAACGATGAAGGCTTTACGCTTGGAACCCACAAATTTTGCGAATGCGGGAGAAACACCTCCGAATATCATACACGTCACCTCGCCGAAGGCCATCAAAACTGTATAGTTTATGATTAAACCACCCATAGAAACATTGCCATGAAGACAATATTCGACCAAGTAACCTGCCACCGCGTAACGGAATCCGTTGAAGAAGTTGGTACAGATACCTATAAGAGTAAGGATGATCCAAGGTTTGTTCTTCACCAAATCGGCATATTGGCGGAAGGAGAATTTCTCGGCACGGATAGGTTTGATGCGCTCCTTTGTAAGGAGTCCGCAGGCCAAGGTCATGATTGCTGCCAATGCTCCAAATCCGGCTCCTAGTATGGCATACTGATGGACGTCGCTACCGCCCACCATCTTTTGTAGATAAGGGAACGACAGAAGAGTGATGAATCCCATCGCATAAGCCCCTACCATACGGAAGGAAGAAAACTGATTCTTCTCATTGTCGTCGTCGGTCATGACGCCAAGCAACGAGCCGTATGGCACGTTAACGGCGGTATACAGCACCATCATCAATAGATATAATGTATATGCGTAAATTCTTTTACCTGCCATGTCAAAATCTGGCGTGTAGAAAAGCAATGCGAACACTAAACCGAAAGGAATGGCGCATATAATCAACCAAGGACGATAAGTCCCCCACTTTGACTGAGTCCTGTCTGCCAAACTGCCCATGAGGGGGTCTGTCACGACATCAAACATACGAGCGACAAGCATTAGTATTGCCGCATCTGTGAGTGACAGTCCGAATACGTTGGTAAAGAAGAAAGGAAAGGCGATGGACATTATTTTCCATGCTATACCGCCGGCTGCTGCATCTCCTAGTGCATAGCCTATTTTCTCTTTTAATGAAGCCATGATTAATCTTTAAGTTTGTTTTTGTTATTAATAGATATTAGTTTTTTGTCTTGAAATAAAAGCATTGTTGGTTGTGCGTTTCCCTGTTTTGTTCCTGCAGCCGACATTCTCCTTCCGTGATGGTCAAAAGTAGATAAATTAACCGAATAATCAAAAGTCATGTTCATCTTAACAATAAGTGACTATCGTTATGATAACGATGTTTTAAGAAAAAAAATATAGGATGATTGATTTATGTTTCTCGTTTGGATGGCATTCCTGTAGCCTTTCCTTTTTTTGTCTTATTTTGGTTTGTATGTTCTGTTGCGTAAGGGAAATATCTTTGTTGGAAGCAAATCCATCTTATTTATCCTGTAAAGAAAGGAAAAGGAAGCATTCCCTAATGGGGGATGCTCCCTTTTTCCGGAGAAGATAACTCCCGTCATTTTTTTGGCGAGAGGATGAGTGTCAGTTTGTTGAAGTCTGCCGCGGCATTGATCACGGTTACATATTCCTTGTATCTTTCTGCCGGATAGAAAATGTCTATATAATATTCGGAAGAATTGATGGTCAGTTTGTTTCCTTCTATTTTGTAGGAGGATGAGAATTGGGCTTTGATTTGTCCGTCCATCTTCAACTCTTTCTTCATGTTGATATCGTCGGGATTGGTGATGAAGTAGCCGTCAGGAATTGTCAATACAATCTCTCTTGAATAAGAACGGGCATAGTCGTTTTCGATAGGAAGTTTTCTCTCTGTCTTTTGATACATCTCTTGTTGTCTGCCGATCAGTTGTCCGATTTGTAGCAGAATGTCGTTTCCGCCACGTGTCAGAAGAGCACCTCCGGAGATGGTGGTGGTGATGGTGAGCGGTTTGACGTACCAGTCGATAGGATCTGGATTTTCCACCTTCCAGCTCGTCATTTTGTCTTTGCTCTGAGTTTCCAAAACCATGCTTTTCGCAAGCTCTTCCTTGTTTTTATCAGTGGAATAATAGAATGCCGGTTGGTAATACGTTCCTGTATATCCGGTCAAGATGGTTTTTATGGTGTAGTCTGCTGTCATCTTTTTCACATCGATGGAGATGTTGGAGTTTGTCTCGTGTACCGTCTTTTTGTAATCGTTGGTCGGGATGGTTTTGGAGTAGGGCATGAAAGTGGAGATGCCGCCCATTGTTGTCGTTTTTAGGAAAAGGCCTTCGTTGCCGACAAAGTCGGAGTTGATGACTCCAAGTCTGTTGTATACGTTGCTTGGATCCAAATATTGGTCTATATTCGGAAAGTAGAAGAGGAAGTTGTCAAGGAAATTGTCTCCTTCGAAGTCCTTGTCGAAAGCTTTCTCTGTTTTGTCGCAAGTACATACCAGTTCGTATGGGATGTCGAAATGTTGCAGGGATGCTGAAATTAGCCGGAGGTATCCATTCTCGTTGGCATAATTGCTGGACATGATGTCCTTGAAGTCAGAGAGGTCCATGCCTTTTACGTATCCGTTGATTGGTTTTATGTTTTGCTTTATGTAGTCCTCTACGATACGGATTTTTGTCTCTTCGTCCATTCTGTCGGTGATGCGCATCTTCTTCCATAGGGTAGAAAGTGTCTTCTTCTCTTTATTGGTGAAAGATGCCGTATTTGCATAGATGTTTTGTGTGGAAGATCCGAACTTGGTTGCATTGTAGGTATTGTATTCGATGTTGTACTCAACACGCTGAAGATATTTGTTGATGTAAGACTGAGATTCCTTTTCCAGCCTTGGCATGTTGGCCACGGCGGCTTTCTTTGTCCTGATTTTGAGGGTAGAGTCGATTGTCTCCTGCAGGTTTGGAAATCCGTTGTATGATTTGGAACGGAACCTCAAGTTGATAGGTGTTATCAGTGAGAATGTGCAGCTGTCTTGTGGAGCTGATGTTTTTTGAAGGACGAAACTGCCATACAAGTTCGTATAGCTTTTCTTTGCCCAAAAATATTCGATGATTCCACCCACCTCTGCTCCGTCGAAGGCAAGAACATGGTAGCTGTTTTCATTCTCTTTGTCAATCTTCTTCAGGTCAGACTTGCTGAATTCCCTCGTCTTGCCGTCTTTTCCGATGTATCTGGCTTTGAAGACGGGGATCTCCTCGTCGTATCCGGGATAAACCTCAAGAGTATTGTACCTTTCCAATCCTACATTGTTGTTGATCTTTATTTTTTCGTAAAAAAGGAAATATCGTTCCAGCTGACCATTGTCGTCATAGTGATATTCGATGACGTATTCAGAGCGTATTACTCTGGCGGAGGTGGTGTCTTTGTCTCCCATCGTGCCGGCTTCCCATTTGGCATTTTTCCAGTCAAAACTCATTATTTGAGGGTCGTTCTGCGCCATTAAACCAGAATATAGGCACAAAATAGCTATTGAGATAATGCTTCTTATCTTCATTGTTTGTATGTTTTTATTGTTTTTTATTTTGTTTCTGCTTGAATACGATGGATTGTGTGATGAAGTTTTGGACAAGGTCGTTCATCTCGTTCCATCGTCCAAAGTCTCCCTTTTTTAACCTTGTGGTATTGTAGACGAGGGAAATGTTGATGTAGACTTTTCCTTTGGTTTGCCTAAACTTGGAGGAGAAGGAGAATCTCGAATCTGTAAAGCTGGAGTTGCCTGGCAGACTCTCCACTATATAACCCTTTGGAATGTTGATCTCTTCTTCCCAAGTTCGCTCTTGTGGACAACTCAGTTCAAAGTCTAGTTTCCGGTTGTCCTCTATGTGCAAGGATTCCAGCCCTCTGGCGAAAAGCTTGAGGTATAATCTGTCATTGCTTTTTATCAGATAATCGTTTAGGGTGTAGTTTCCCGAAAGGGAGAGTGGATTGTCCCTGTCCGAGAGGTCGCCTATTTGTATGTCCGACAGAGTTGACTTCGCAAAACCGGAGGCTTCCAGTTGCCCGACATAAAACTTCTTCCGTTCCATTTCCGTCTTGTGCGATAGCTTGTAAGCAAGTTTTCTTCTTGTTTCACCTTCTATCTTCATCTGCTCGTTGATGACGGCATCTGTGCCGAGGATGGATATTCGGCTGTGGTTGTCGATCATGTTTTTTTTGTATGGGATCTCTTTGATGAGAAAGGAGTCTTTATTGAGGGAGATGAGGCACTCTTTTCCTTGGATGAAGAGGGACGGCGTTTCTATGTTCTGGAAATCGGACGTGCCGTCTAGTATATAGAACTTTCCGTCTTTGTCGAAATAGGAACAGACCATGTGGTTGTCTATTAAGGGGGATGGAATCTCCGAATATTTGAATGGAAGATCTTTGGATCCAACCCACGTGAGGTATGCGTTGATGTTTATCTGTCTCAGCATCACATGGATAAGATTGGCCATACCTTTGCAGTCTCCGTGTCTCCGGTGATAGACGGTATATGCGTCGGTAGGAATATATCCTTTTTCTCCGTCCTCGACGGCGATATATTTGATGTGGTCCTGAACCCAATAGTAGATGGCCTTCACCTTGTCCTTTTCTGTGTTGAGAGAGGCGGTGATGGAGTCGGCCACAGAGGTCAGCAGTGTATCGTTGTGGGAATCCATGCTGTCGATGAAAGATCGGTAGTACTTGTGCAGGTAGGTGATGTTGGGCAGTACTCGTACGGAGTCTTCCTTTACCGATGGCTTGTATGCTTTTATCCGTGGCAATATGATAGGAAGATATTGCATATAGTTCTGAACGAATTTCTCTGATGAGATGGCCTTTATATTCTCCTTGGACATCTTTACTACGGTGCGTCTCTTTCCTTTCTCTATTGTGTAGCTGGAGAGACTGTCTTTACTGAATGCAAAATTATAGAGATCCAAATCCACGGCATTGTCGTAGTCTATCTCTATCTCCGAATGCCAACAGTCTCCATAGGAAGAGAAGTAGACTTTGGGTATCATGTGTGGATCCAATATTTTTCTTTGTACTTCGTATATGAGCTTGCTGCCTTTTGATAGGTTTGGAAAAACGAAAGAGCAGGCTCTTGAATCGTCGTAGAAGATGTAGTCGTCTATGTCTGAAGAGTGGGAGAAATCTTTCACCATGATTTTCTTGTATTTCTCCCCGTTTGGGACAAGCGACCATGCTTTTATGGACAGGAGTGGCATGAAGGTTGAGTAGTAAACCTTCTCGTTGGCGAATGTCGTGGTTATGTCTGTCAATAATATCCTCTCCGAATAGTGATCGTGTAGGATCTCTATTTTCTTGTCTTTTATGTTGATGGTAATCTTTGTTCTGTTTTTTATCTCTACCGAGTTGGAGTTTGGATAAGCCTGGCTAAAAAACGACAAATCGCTGGCAGGCTGTGCCAAAATTGGCATATGCAGGACAAATGCCTGACATGCCAATAGTAGGATGAATCTTATTACTTTCATTATCTCCCTTTCTTTTCTGAGATGAGACGGTTGTTGTCATAAACACGGGTGAGTCTTAGTTGACGTTTGCTGTTGTAGTATTTGCACGTGCCGTGTAGAAGGTCGTTTGAGTATGACTCTTCGGAAAGAAGTATCCCATTGTTCGAATATCTCTTGGAGATTCCGTTGAGATTGTTGTATAGATAGTTACTTTCCAAAGCCAATGTTCCGTTGGCGTTGTATTCTTTATTAGTTCCGGAATACTCGTCGTTCTTGAAGTTATATTCTTTTCTTATGTTTCCATTGATATCCCATTCCTTATAGAGACCTTCTCTCCATCCGTCAGAAACGGTTCCTTCCATTGATTTTTTCCCGTTTGGATAGTAAGCAACGAGTTTGTTAGTTCCTGCTTCAAGCATTTTTGTCGTCAGTTTTCCGGTGTTGTCAGCATAGGCATATCCGATGATGATTCCGTTGTAACATAATAACTTGTACATTAAGTTTCCGGCATTGTCGTATTTGGAGCTCCAACCTTCCCGTTCGGAGTCTTCGTTGTAGTTTGTTTCGAAAGATATTTTGCCGTTCTCATGATAATCGGTACGAGATATCTTTGTCCCTAACTTGAAAATGGACTTTGTTCTTATTTTGCCTGATTCCGGATAGAAACCGATGGATTCTCCATCTTCCTTTCCTAGAATGAAGTTGCATTCGTCTGTTTTTCTTCCGTCATTGTCATACCAGACTATCCTTCCGTCATTTTTCCCGTTTATCCTGTTTCCTTCATAAAGGAGGACTCCGTTTTTGTTGTAAGTCTTAAGAGAGTCGTAGAACATGCCGTTTTCTACTTTCTTGCATTCGAAAGCAATCTTTCCGTTAGGGTGCTTTAATAGATAATGTCCAGAACCGAATGCCATGACGCAACTGTCTATGACATTTTCGTTCTCATCATAATAGATGCTTTTGACGAGACGGTTATCGTCGTCATAAAAGACTTCCATATCTTTCTTGCCTTCAAAGGTATAGTCGGTTACCTTCCCTTTAGTTTGACCTTTCTTAAAGAATATCCTTTTTTGTGTCTTCCCGTTTCCGTAGTAATATGTCCAAGGACCCTCTTGTTTGTTCTCCACCATATATCCGTCTGTTTCTATCTGTCCATCTCTAAAGTAAGAGGTGTAATGCGCATTGTTTTTGCCGTTGATATAGAAGTTGTCAGATTTCTTTTGGCCTGTTTGGGGGTAGTAGGCAATGACAGGGCCTGATAGTACGCCGTCGACGTAGGTGAGGTCTCTGGATTTATTCCCGTAATAGTCGAAGCTCACAGAAGTTCCGTTTATTCCTTTCTCGTTACATCTTTTCACTTCCGATTTTTGGTGATTCTCTCCGAAAATGGTGATGGAGTAATCTTTTCCGTTTTTCTTTTCCGTGCTTATCAACTTGCCGGATTTGTCGAAATGCGATTCCGTATTGGGTATGTCTTTCTTATAGGTGTATTTGTTTAATAAGACTCCGTTCTTGTCGAAATTGTATTTCTCCAGCAGCGCTCCTTTTGTGTCATAAAGGATAGAGTCGGACAGGACGCCGTTGTTGTAGTAGTATTTGTATGAACCGACATAGGCTCCTGCCTGTGTGTTATATTCGCATTTTATTTTGCCGTCGGCATACCATTCTGTTTGTATGCCGTTTTGTTTTTTGTTGCTGTAGTTTTCTATACTGCGTTTTGCTCCGTTTTCGTAATAGTAGGAGATTTCTCCGTCGTATTCGTCGTCTTTGTATTCGCCTTTCTTCATCAATGTCTTGTTAGGATAGAACACTTCGAATTTGCCATCCTGTTTTCCGTTGGTGAAATATTGGTAATAGTATACATCTCCATTGCCATAGAAACTGGTGTATTTGCCATTTATATTTCCGTCTTTCGTTTGGATGATGAGAGCGATGTTTCCAGACTCGTCCATTATTTTGACCTCTCCATTTTCTTTTCCGTTAGTGTAGGTGCCAGTCTGTCTTACTGCTCCATTTTTGTGGTATCGAGTGTACTTCCCATCTTTTTCTCCGTTTTTAAAGTTGACGGTTGCCTCGATGCTTCCGTCTTCGAAGTAGGAGGTGTATGGACCGTTTAATAAGTTGTCATGATAGGTGCTTTGCTCAGATACGATGCCATTCCTATTATAGGAAATCCAAGTCCCGGTCTTTACGCTTTCTTTTGCGTCGGAGTATTGTCCCTTCGATTCTATGTTTCCGTGGTAGAATGTGTATCTGTATTTTTCGGAGGGGTCGAATAGTTTTGTTCTTCCTTCGTTGATGTATATTACCGCCCATTTGAGAAAGGTTTCTATACTCTTTTTGTTTTTCATGGTTAGTTTATGGACATTCTCGTTGGATGAGAATCTGGTGAAGTTGTAGATGCAAGCCTCTTCGTTCTTTGTCCTAACTATTTCGTTACAGAGAGGAATATACAATTGGCTGTAGATGTTCTCCGATTTGGAGTCGACAGTTACGTTTTCAAGAAGGAACTGTAGCTGATTGGTTGAGTTGAAACGGAGTTTTGTCTTTGCCTTGAATTGGTTGTTTCTGACAACGAAATCTTTGATGAAGAACTCCAGCTCTTTAAACGGTTTGTTGATTTCATCGTCTGCCGAAGACGTTGCGCATTTCCATTTCTTTGACTCTTCAATTTGGCTGGTCAGTTCGCCGGATATGGCGTCTGTAAAATTCAAGAAAGCCGTCTGGCTTTGATTGTCGTCTGCGGCAATGATGGCACAGTGTGAGTAGCACAAAAGAGCAGGGATGAGCCGTCCTTGTGCATAGTTGATGTGCCCTAGTAGTCTGTTGCTTCCGAAGTGGAAGGGATTGATGCGTACATTTCTTTCCAATATTATCCTCGCTTTCTCCAAGTCGCCGTAGTTGAAGCAGGAAAGTGCATAGTTGTAAGGAATGAGGTACGAGTTTTTGTATTTGTCATAAATGGATTCGAACAGTTGAATGGCCTCGTTGCTTCTGCCCAAATCGTCTAAAATGCTACCATACAAATTATAGTAATGGGAACGGAAAACGCTCGCGTCCAATGGATTTGTCTCTTTTAAAATTTCCAGGGCTTTCTCTTTTTCTCCCTTGCTGTAATATGACAAGGCTAGTTCGTACAAGCTGTTGTGGTAGTTTTCGTCGTTAGAATTGACTCGTTTATACTTCTCTATGGCTTCGTCATATTTTTCTATGTCGTGCAGTGCAGTGCCGAGTTTTATGAGAGAGTCTCCTGTTATATAGGTGTTCGAATCCTGTATGGCAGTTTGAAATGTCTCTTTTGTATGGTTGTTTTTGGTCTCTGTATTCTTTGCCGATAGCTGTAAAGAGGAAATGGCAAGGATGGGGATCAGCAAAAAATGATTTGTTTTCATCTGTTGTTTTTTTTGTGAGTAATTTTTGATTTAAGTTCCAAAAACAAGTCATAGAGTAAGAATGCGTTAATAATAGGCTAGTTATGGCATAGCTGCTATTCCTAATCTCGTTAAATTGTTTGCAGAAGTAATTTCTGCAAAATTAAGTAATTAATCTCAAAAATAACTTCTGTGACGTTGTTTTTTTAATAATGGAGAGTTTTTGTACATCGGTGGGGAATAAGGCAACACTTCTGAAGTGGCAAAAAAAGATTCCGTAACATTTTGTTATTGTAGATGATAGGTGTGTTGCGAAAACTAATTATTTGCATCTTGTTTTTTGTTTTTTAGTTTTTTTTGCGTTTATTTGCCGTTCGTTTTATAACCCTGTCGATACATTGTCGGTTCATATAATATTGGAGATATGAAATCTATTAGCACAAAAAAGGTAGCAACGCTACTGATTCTATTGGTTTGTTTTTGTTTCAATGCATTAGCTTCTATATGCTGGAACGAAACTGACAGTTTAATTTTTGAGCCTAAGACATCTTTAGGTGTAGGCAGATATGACATGGGAGAGGTGGTCTCTTCTCCTAAAATCAGTATCGATATTCCTTCTGGATTTTCTTATAACGGAGATTCTCAGATGGGTGTAGGAAACTATTGTGTGGTGAAGAATCCGAGTGAAATCAGTGTCGATTATGCCAATCTTTCTTTCGGGGACGGAGGCGTTTTCTTGACCACCAGATTGGAGAATTCATTGCCGTCTGTTAGATTGGAAAATCTAAGTACGAATGTGGAGTACACCATCTCTTTGGTTATAGTTAATCCGGTTGCTGTTTCCGGTTCGTCCTGTAATTCCGATTGGGGTGATAGTTACGGAATCAACACGCGATTGGTAAACCCGCAGACAAATGCACCATTTGATGGCATCATTGGGGATAACGCACACTGGAGCCGGTTGTCTAACGGCGGGACGGAGACGGTTACCTTTAGATTCAGAAGCGAGACATTGACTGCGGTGAATGTCGTATTCTCTGATTTCCCTAGCTT
>Ga0172378_10002077_pt1 | contig 18697 bp, 15 predicted proteins | sample GrowelOW332metaG_FD_119755 | JGI IMG/M metagenome (GOLD analysis project Ga0172378, IMG submission 119755) | Groundwater microbial communities from an aquifer near a municipal landfill in Southern Ontario, Canada - Pumphouse #3_1 metaG | ecosystem: Environmental > Aquatic > Deep subsurface >... | reverse complement strand
TGGATAACAAGTGTTTAAAACCAATGAAACTCATCTTCCCTCCCATCCTTTGCGATGCCTTCAGAAATGACTATCTTATCATCAATGACCCTGTATACTTTAAAGGGTTACCACTCACCTCACTATTTGTGTCAACTAAAATCAGGAAACATCACTCTTCCCCTCTTCATGGCGTTAATCATGTCTTAATCATCCCTTAATCAAGTCTTAATTATTAACGATTGATTAAGGCTTGATAAACATGTGATTAAGAGAGTCAAGAGAGGAAGAACTGGAGACCGTAAATTGGAGATTTCAGCCTATATTGTTTTGTTACATGGAGTTACTATTGTTTTCAACCATATTTATGAGGGGCATCACCATCTTGTTGGCAAATCACCCAAGAAAACGTATCATCACTAAATACATGCATAAGTCATCTCTGTCCTGGTTTTCCACTTTTTTTATGCTGTAGCCTATTTGTATGATGTCCAGATTTGCAGATTATCATTCTTCTATCTGCTTGTTTAGCTGTCGATTAGGCTTCAATCGATATTTCTAGAGTAGATTTCTCTTGACAGGATAATACGATATTTTTTTATTGATACAAGAAAGCTGAATACGAAACTCTGATTCGTCAGAAAAAAAGCAGCAAAGGAGATATGATGGACGCTATACCGCTTTTGACATTGAAGCGCTTGCCAAAGTACCTGGAAGCTTTATACAAATTTAAGCGTGCCGGGCTGAAGATGGTTTCTGCCACCAAAATTGCCGTCTTCACGGACGTCCACATGACCCAAGTACGCAAAGACCTATCTTTCACAGGAGTGGTTGGCACACCCAAGATCGGGCACAATATCGAGCAACTGATCATTGCCATCGAGAGCTGCCTGAATTGGAATGACATATCGTCCTGCTTTTTAGTTGGCGTGGGACACTTGGGAAAAGCTCTGATGGGTTATCAGGAATTGACGAAGAAGGGTCTGCGGATAATTGCGGCATTTGATAAGAGTGCGGAACTTGCAGGTACCTATTATCAGGGTATCCCGATCCATTCGATGGACAAATTTAGCAACCTGCTTTCCCGCCTCCATGTTCACATCGGTATTTTGACAGTTCCTGGTGAAGCAGCTCAGGACATTGCAGATCAAATGGTTGCAAATGGCGTATTGGCAATATGGAACTTTACTCCGGCCAAATTGAGTCTTCCGGAGGATATCATAGTAGAGAATGTGGACATGAGTTCATCCTTGGCAGTGCTTTCACGTAGAATAGCTGAAAGGTTACATATCGACAAAGCCTAAGCAGTTATAACGATTAATCCCAAAAATATACAAAATCCCTTATTCCCGAAAAACACTAAAAAATAGATATACAGGAGTTAAAATGAGTGCCGAATACACAGCCGCTCACAGCTTCAACAAGGTGATCGACATACTGGATCGTTTCGACAGAAGCGAATCCAAGATCATCCCAATCCTGCAGGCAGTACAGGAAGAATACCGTTACCTGCCTCAGGAAGTTCTTACTTTCATTGCCACATCTCTGCGCATTTCCCCTGCCAGACTGTATGGCGTTGCAACCTTTTACAGCCACTTTTCTTTGGAACCCAAGGGCAAACACATCATCAGGATGTGCGATGGAACAGCCTGCCACGTACGGGGATCCTCAGCAGTAATCGATGCCATCCGCAAGAAACTGAATCTCAGCGCAAAAAAGATTACTACCGACGATATGATGTTCACTTTTGAAACCGTATCCTGTCTGGGCGCATGTGGATTGGCACCTGTACTGGTTATTGACGACGAAGTTCACGGCCAAATGACCCCGGAACAAGCCTTACAACTGATCAGCAGCATCGAAGAGAAGGAGAAAGAAAATGCCTAAACTCGAACAAATCCGTGATGCTTATAACGAAGCGCGAGCTCTGTGTGACAAGCGCATAATCGTATGTGCCGGAACCGGATGTATTGCCAATGGTTCATTGAAAGTGTTTGAAGCCCTCAAAAATGCCATTGCTCTTAGCGGGCTGGAAGTAACCGTATCCCTGAAATCTCATGATCCCAAAGAACATAAACATCATGATGTATATATGATCAGTAGCGGATGTCAGGGTTTCTGTCAGGTTGGCCCTTTGGTAACCATCGAACCGGCAGGAATTCTATATGGACATGTGAAGCCCGAAGACGCTGAAGAGATTGTGGCTCAGTCGATCGTAAAAGACGACGTAATAGAGCGTTTACTGTATCATGATCCCGTAACCGGCACAGCGTATAAGGGCCCAACCGAGATTCCTTTTTACACCAAACAACAACGTACCGGATTGAAGGATTGCGGTAAAGTGGATCCCACCAACATCGCCGAGTACATCGCTCATGGCGGATACTTTGCAGCTCGTGACGCCTATACAAAATACGATGCTGAAGGATTGTGCAAACTGTATCAGGAAAGTGGATTGCGCGGTCGTGGTGGTGGCGGTTTTCTAACCGGTCTGAAATGGGATTTTGCCCGCAAAGAAGATAATGAAAAGAAATATGTAGTCTGCAACGGAGATGAAGGTGACCCTGGTGCGTTTATGGATCGTTCCATATTGGAAGGCAATCCCCATAGCGTAGTAGAAGGCCTGCTGATCGCTGCCCGCGCCATCGGAGCAAACGAAGGATATGTGTATGTACGCATGGAGTATCCTCTGGCTTGTTCCAGAATCCGGGAAGCCATAGCAACAGCCGAAGAATACGGCATCTTGGGAGACGATATCTTTGGTACTGGAAAAGCATTCCACATCTCCGTGATGGAAGGAGCCGGAGCATTTGTCTGCGGGGAAGAAACCGCCCTTTTGGCATCGATCGAAGGCAAACGTGGCATGCCCTCGCCCAAACCACCATTCCCAGCTCAGAAAGGCCTCTTTGGCAAGCCCACGATTATCAACAACGTGGAAACCCTGGCTTTAGTACCGATTGTAATGCAACAAGGCCCACAGAACTATCGCAAGGTAGGATTAGCAAAATCTCCCGGAACCAAGACCTTCGCACTTACCGGTCATGTAGCCAATACAGGATTGATTGAAGTACCTCTTGGTACCACTCTTCGTAAGATCGTCTTCGAGATCGGCGGCGGTGTGTTGGATAAGGACGGCAAGATCAATAACGATGCCTTCAAGGCAGTACAAATCGGCGGTCCCAGCGGTGGTTGCCTCACTCGCGAACACTTGGATCTACCACTTGATTTCGACTCCCTCGGCTCGATCGGAGCCATGGTGGGATCCGGTGGAATGGTTGTGATGAACGATAGCACATGCATGGTGGAAACCGCCCGCTACTTCATGACTTTCACTCAGCACGAATCCTGCGGAAAGTGTGTCCCTTGCCGAGAAGGGACACGGCAGATGCTGGAGATATTGGAAGATATCACCAAAGGTGAAGCAGACGAAGAAAGCCTGGAACTCTTGAAGGAAGCAGGACAAGCCGTGAAGCTTACATCCCTGTGTGGTTTGGGCAAGACTGCCCCCAATCCCGTTCTCTCCACGATGCGCTATTTTATGGACGAGTATGAAGCACACGTAAAAGCGAAGTATTGTCCCACAAAGACTTGTAAAGCCCTCAGTCCCATCAGCATAGATCCCGCTCTTTGCCGGGGCTGCACATTGTGTACACGGGTTTGCCCTGTTGGAGCCATCTCTGGTGAGGTTAAAAAGCCGCATGCTATCGATCCTATGGTCTGCATCAAGTGCGGAGCCTGTATTGCCACCTGCAAATTCAAAGCCATCAGCTAATCAGGAGATTAAAATGGAAAGATATGTATATATAAATGACCGTCCCGTACTTTGGGAAGACGAGAAAAATATCCTTGAACTGGCGCGTAAGGCGCATATCGATATCCCCACTTTTTGCTATCATAGCGAGCTGAGTCTGTATGGAGCATGCAGACTGTGTATGGTAGAAGTTGAGGGACGCGGTTTGGTGACATCATGTTCCACCGCACCTTTTGAAGGTATGAGAATCAAAACTCATACCGAGCAAATATTGAAACTACGTAAAACGATCGTGGAGATGCTGCTGGCAAACCACGATCAGGAATGCCCAAAATGCTCTCGTGCTAGCGATTGTAAGCTTAGAGATATTTCAAACAGACTAAACATCGATAAGGTACGCTTTCGCAAAACAAGGCAAGCAAAACCGAAAGATCTGGGTAGCGAAAGTCTAGTGAGAGATCCCAATAAATGCGTCCTCTGCGGTGATTGCGTGCGATTCTGCAGTGAAATACAAGGAATCGGTGCCATAGACTTTGCCGCTCGGGGACAAAATGTGAATGTAGCTGCAGCTTATGGCAAAAGCTTAGCTCAGGTAGATTGTATTAATTGCGGACAGTGCGCTGCTGTGTGCCCCACGGGTGCAATTGTGGTAAAAAGTCATATTTCTCAGACCTGGAAAGCCATTCACGATCCCTCAAAGACAGTTGTTGCCCAGATCGCACCGGCTGTACGAGTTGCTCTTGGTGAGATGTTCAACCTTCCCGCCTGCGACAATACTACGGGCAAAATGGTTGCTGCCATGCGCATTATCGGTTTTGATCATATCTATGATACTGCTTTTGCAGCGGATCTCACAGTAGTGGAAGAAGCCAATGAATTCATCGCCCGCAAGACCAAAGGAGAACAACTACCTATCTTCACATCCTGCTGTCCTGCTTGGGTGAAGTATGCTGAACAGAGCTATCCGCAGTTGTTGGGAAATCTTTCCAGTTGCCGTTCTCCCCAACAAATGTTTGGATCTATTGCAAAAGAGCGTTTGCCGGAAATGCTGAAAGTGGATAAAAAGGACTTGATTGTAGTATCCATTATGCCTTGTACTGCCAAAAAGTACGAATGCAAGCGTCCTGAATTCACTCATGATGGCATTGCAGATGTAGATATTGCTCTAACCACTCAGGAACTAGGCAAAATGATCAAGGAAGCCGGTATAGATTTTGATGCATTGGAACCGGAATCCATGGATCTGCCCATGGGCTTTGCTACAGGAGCAGGAATGATATTTGGCAATAGCGGTGGTGTGTCCGAAGCGGTTCTGCGATATGCTGCCGACAAATTCTCCATCCCGGTACCGGAAAACATCGTTCTGCAGGAAGTGCGGGGCGATTCCGGAGTACGTGAAGCCATTCTGGCAGATGGCAATCTGAAGATGGCCGTAGTATATGGAATAAAGAATGCTCAGCAGCTGTGCGATCGGATCCTTGCGGGAGAAGCAAAATACGATATCGTGGAAGTGATGGCCTGCCCTGGCGGATGCACTGGAGGAGCAGGACAACCCATCGTGATGGATCGTAATAAACGCAAGGAACGTACTACAGCCCTATATCACGCAGATAAAACCATGCCCATGCACAGAGCTCAGGACAACCCCTTTATCAACGAACTCTATGAGACTTTGCTGGACAATCCTAATAGTCACAAGGCTCATGAATTGCTGCACACTGCATACAAGCATCGTAAGCGTATTGATGACGCTGAATTATCTTTCTCTGGTATAGGTAGTGAGGATCGCTGCAAAATAAGAGTATGTGTGGGAACATCATGCTACCTCCAAGGCTCTCAGGACATCCTGGCCAAAACTCTGCAAATGGTGGAAGAAAACGCCTGGGGAAGCCATTTCGATATCGCCGCCACTTTCTGCAGCGAAAAATGCGATAAAGGCCCCAATGTGAGAATCGGCGACGAAGTGATCCACAAAGCCACTCTTGAGCAAGTCAAAAATCTCATCAGCAAAGAAGCGGAAAAGAGACTAAAATGAAGAAGATCCTGATCTGTATGGGGAGCTCGTGTTTTGCCCGTGAAAACAGAGATAACCTCCGTGTGATCGAGGAGTTTCTCAAAAATCACGGGATACTCGATAGTGTGCATATCGAAGGCTCGCTCTGTATGGGGCAATGCCATCGGGGACCAAACATTACCATCAACGGCAATGAATACCACGAAGTACGTGGAGAGGAATTGCCGGAGATACTCAGGAAAGAACTAATAGAACTATGAACAGACCGATTTACACCGAAAAAACACAATGTCAGGATTGTTATAAATGCGTCCGGGAATGCCCGGTTAAGGCTATCCGGGTAGTGGACGGCAGCGCTCAGGTAATGCCTGAAGCGTGTATCCTCTGCGGTCGCTGCACGGAAGTATGCCCAGTGGGAGCTAAAAAGATCAGGGATGATCTGGGATTGGCAATGCAGTTGCTGGAAGACAAGAAGCAAGTGTATGTGTCTCTTGCTCCATCTTTCAGAACAGAGTTCAATGGAATGAATGAAGCAAAACTGATCGGGGCTATCCGTAGCCTTGGTTTTGCCGGTGTGTCGGAAACAGCATTGGGAGCGCAGGTAGTGTCATCTGCCTGCGCTCAATTGCTCCGTGAGAAAGAAAACCCGCTGATGATATCTTCCGCATGTCCCAGCATGATCCACCTCATTGAACAATATTATCCGGATCTGGTTCCTTACATAACTCCTGTTTCTTCTCCTCTGCAAGCTCATTGCAAGCTCTTGAGAGAAGAGTATGGGAAAGACATCGGTATCGTGTTTATCGGGCCCTGTATCGCCAAAAAGAACGAAAGCACAGACAGCTTTGATGTCGCTCTCACTTTTGTAGATCTGAGAAGATGGTTCAATCTGAATATTATCAATTGGGACGAGGTTTCTCTTGAAGATGGCTTTGTTCCAAAAGCTGCTGAAGAAGGCGGATTGTATCCTATAGACGGTGGTATGGCAGAAGGCATCAGGTACTTTGGCGTTTCGGAAGATACTTTATTTATGAGCTTCTCCGGGGTCGGGGAGATAATAGAGGCTTTTGATGAAATCAATACCCAGGGTTTTAACCACCCGGTATTTGTGGAAGCTTTAGCCTGCGTTGGCGGTTGCGTTAACGGCCCGGGAGTAAGCAAAAGAGGATCGATAGCTCAGAAACGTTATAAAGTGCAGACTCTTACACCACCAGCTCCTCCATTGCGAGATATGAAATTTCTGGATATAGAGAAGACTTTTCATGAGAGAGAGATAAAGAAATGTGCTCACGACAAGCAGGAGATAGCAGCTGCATTGTTAAGAATCGGGAAAAAGCGTGTAGAAGAAGAGCTTAATTGCGGTGGTTGCGGATACAACACTTGCAAAGAATTTGCCTGCGCTTTAATCGAAGAGAAAGCCGAACCCGCAATGTGCGTATCCTACCTGCGCAAACTCGCTCAAAACAAAGCTACTGCTCTGATCAAAGCTATGCCTTCTGGTGTAGTGATCGTTGATGAAAACCTGAAGATCATAGAAAGTAACGACCGCTTTATCAAGATCATCGGTGGAGACGCCAGCATCATCTCCGAAGCTGACCCGAATCTGGAAGGGGCATATTTAGAACGCCTGGTGGATTTCCACGAACTCTTTGCAGAAGCTCTCAGAGAAGGAACGGAAGTAAAGATTACGGACATCCGCAGAAACGGGCGTATCATTCGCTTAACCCTCTTCTCCATCCAAAAGCATCTAGTTCTGGGTGGGATTCTGCAGGACATCACCGAACCGATGATTCAAAGCGAACAGATTATCGAGAAAGCAAACGAGGTAATGAAAAAAAACCTCACTACAGTGCAACAGATTGCTTTCCTACTGGGAGAAAACGCCGCTGACAGCGAAGTGTTGCTCTCATCAATCATCCAGAGCTTTGCAGACAAGGATTCGGTAAAGTGACTTCATACTTTTTGGAAGTTGACCACTTTCATATCTGTAAAAGCGGTTATCTCTCCTGCGGAGACACTTTCTACAGCATAAAAAATGAGAATGGTATTATATGTGTGCTTGCAGATGGTTTGGGAAGCGGAATCAAAGCCAGCGTGCTTTCCACGCTTACCACCACAATGGCCGCAGGATTTATGTCCTCGAAAGTTGATATCAAGCGCGCTGCGGAGATCATCCTGGAAACACTCCCCGTATGCTCATATAGAAAGATAGGATATAGTACCTTTACCATCATAGAGGCCAGCAATAGCGGTCACATCAGGGTTATTGAGCACGACAATCCACCCTATGTGTTATTGAGAGATGGCAACAGCTTTCCAGTGGAAAAACAGGAGATACCTATCAAGACCTTCCGCAAAAGCCACTTATACTATTCAGAACTGGACCTTTTGCCCGGCGACAGAGTAGTGTATTTCTCTGATGGCGTCACTCAATCCGGAATGGGACTACCTCACCTCCCCTTGGGATGGCAGGAAAGCGGAGTTGAAAAGTATCTGGAGAAGCTGCTCAAAGAAAGCCCTGCCATATCTGCCAGTGAGATATCTCGCAGAGTCACTTTTAAAGCGCGGGAATATGATGGAAACAAGGCAGCAGACGACATTAGTTGTGCCGCTCTCTATTTGCGTAATCCGCGTAGAACAATGCTTGTTACTGGCCCTCCCTACAAGAAGGAACATGACAGCACATTGGCAGAAATCGTAAGCAGCTTTGATGGCAGAAAACTGGTTTGTGGAGGTACGACTGCTGCAATCCTTTCCCGGGAGTTGAAGACACCCATAAAGGTGAATCTCAAAGAAATCAGGACCAATTCTGATGTGCCTCCCAGTGCCGAGATGAAGGGCTTCGATCTGGTGAGTGAGGGTACGATCACATTATCCCGCTGTCTCAGCGCTCTGCAAGATGGCCTCTCTCCGGACAAGATGCCGAATAACGCTGTCAAACGCTTGATTACAATCCTTTTGGATAGCGATATCATTGAATGCGTGGTGGGTACCAAGATCAACGATGCTCATCAAGATCCCGCTCTTCCCAAAGACCTGGAAATCCGCAGAAACTTGATGAAGCAATTCTGCAAAGTACTGGAAAGGAAGTATATGAAATCAACCAGGATCGTTTTCATATAGATCCTGAAAGGTTTATAGAAAGTTAGCTTCCCTAGTGCCTGAAGATAATTGCTATTTCCCTCTGTGCGCTTTCTGGGGAATCCGAAGCATGAGCCCCGTTATCCGTAATACCATCGCCATACAGAGCCCGAATAGTACCCGGTTTCCGCTTTTCGGGAATCACATCTCCAATGATCTCTCTGAGCAGATGGATAGCGTTCTCTCTTTCCAAGAGCAAGGCAACCGTATCTCCCGAACACATAAAGCTCTCCAACCGGGGATAGAAGTCCTTGTTCAGATGATCCGCATAAAAGAGCCGGCAAAGCTGTTCATCAAAGCGGAATAGTTTGATGTTCAATATATTAAAGCGATGTTCCTCAAGTATGCTGATGATGTGCCCAACATGGTGATGGGCAACTGCGTTTGGTTTTATCAGAAAGAGACTGCGCTCGATCATCTCTTTACGTATATGGTCTCTACATAATCCAGAGCAGCAACTTTAATTGAGATGTCGCGGTTTAAAACCTGACTCATTTTGACTTTATGGAGCAGAATCTCGGTCCAGATTTCAAAGACTTCGCCGGCTTTAAAATCCTGACCCGTATATAGCTTCAGCATATCCGGATAGAATTCATCCCGATCGGAATCGACCCGCGCGATCACGAGCTTTTGGGAATCTGCACAGAGGTCATATTCTTTATGCCGGATGTCTATCACGGCATAGCCCAGCTTCAAGAGGTTTTCAAAATTGATCTGTAATTCAGCGTTGTTCAGCATCTTCGGAACTCCCGTTTAAATTTTCTCGACAGATTTGCATCTGCTTGATTTATTGGTATCCAAACTGAATTCCTTCTGCTTTACGTCAAGTAGAATTTCAGAAAAAACTACCATATGGAGTTAGGATGTCCTCTTTCCAGATGCTAAGCGATTATGTGCCCGCCGGTGATCAGCCCCAAGCCATTGATGAACTTGTAAGCGGAGTACAAAACGGCAAACAGTTTCAAGTGCTTTTAGGGGTTACAGGTAGCGGAAAAACCTTCACCATCGCCAATGTGATACAGAAGCTGAATCGCCCCACTTTGGTGCTCTCGCACAATAAAACCCTGGCCGCTCAGCTTTACGGTGAATTGAAACAACTATTCCCGGATAACGCTGTGGAGTACTTTATCTCCTATTACGACTATTATCAACCCGAAGCCTATATCCCAGGAAAAGACATCTATATAGAAAAGGACTCGGATATCAACTCCGAGATCGAGAAGCTAAGACTAAGGGCTACCATGAGCCTGATGGAACGCCGTGATGTGATTATTGTAGCTTCTGTGTCCTGCATATATGGCCTGGGTGTGCCCGAAGAGTATCGGGAAGCGCTGATCCGCCTGAAAGTAGGAATGCGGATGGAGCGGGAAGAATTGCTCAAAAAGCTCATTACGGCTCATTATTCCCGCAACGACATCGCATTCGAACGTGGAGCTTTCAGAGTCCGTGGAGATACCGTAGATATATATCCCGCCTATCTGGAGCACTGTTTGCGGGTGGAATTCTTTGGTGATGAAATCGTGAATCTGGAAAAGCTCCATCCCATATCATACAAGAGTTTGGGTGCGGTCGAGGAGTATCCGGTGTATCCCGCCATACACTTTATCATGAACGAGGATAAAATGGCGCAAGCATTGCACAACATTGAGTCCGAAATGAATCAGCGTGTACAATACTATCTGGACAATCAACGTTATGTGGAAGCAGACAGATTAAAACAACGCACCATGTTCGACATCGAAATGCTGCGTGAACTTGGCTTTTGCAGCGGCATCGAGAACTACAGTCGCCACCTCACGGGATCAGCAGCCGGAGAACCTCCAAACTGCCTTCTGGATTACTTCCCGAAAGACTTCCTCTTTGTGATCGACGAATCTCACGCAACCATACCCCAAGTTCATGGTATGTACGGCGGAGATTTCACACGCAAGAAGAACCTCATCGAATACGGTTTCAGATTGCCCTCTGCGTTTGATAACAGGCCGCTACGCTTTGATGAATTTGAGACCCATCTCAACAATGTGATCTTTGTCTCTGCCACTCCTTCAGCCTATGAATTGGAGAAGACGAACGGTGAGATCGTTGAGCAAGTGATTCGCCCCACAGGTCTCACAGATCCGGAAATTGAGGTAAAACCCATCAAGAATCAGGTGGATGACCTCATAGCGCAATCCAAGGAACGAGTGGCAAAAGGTCATAAAGTCTTGGTGATGACTCTCACAAAGCGTATGGCAGAAGACCTCAGCACATATCTGAACAAAGCCGGAGTGCGTAGCAAATACCTCCACAGCGATATAGACAGTATTGGCAGAGCGAAATTGATCCGAGAATTGCGTTTGGGAGAATTTGACGTCCTGGTGGGAGTTAATCTCTTGCGCGAAGGGCTTGATCTGCCTGAAGTATCTTTAGTAGCCATTCTGGACGCCGATAAAACCGGTTTCCTGCGTTCTGCCCGATCCTTAATCCAAATCTCCGGCAGAGCTGCCCGTAATGTTGAGGGTAAGGTAGTATTCTATGCCGATGTGATTACCGATGCTATGCAACATACCATCGACGAGACCAACCGAAGGCGCAAAAAACAACTGGCTTACAACCTTGAACACGGTATTACTCCTACTACCATCATGAAAACTGTAGAACAGATCATGCAATCAACCGCAATCGCAGAAGGCTACGAAAAGAAAGAAGAAGATGTAGATCAAAAGCCCCAAAAAGAAGAATTCCAAGAGTATCTGGATCTGGATTCGGTATCCAAAGTACTGGAACTATTGAAAAAAGAAATGCAGAAAGCCGCTGCAAACTTGGATTTTGAACGTGCTGCGGAGTTGAGAGACAGAATCTGGGAATTGCAAAATTACAGTACCAAACCTGAATAACGAACTCAGTACCGACGAAAAACGGGATGCCCCAGGTAGTTATGATGCCTTGCTTAATCCTGTATGCTGAGAGATAATGATGCTGCAGCTACGGCACTTTCTTTCCGCTCTTCTTGAAGCTGAGTTGAACGGGATATAAGGCAGTTATCAAGCAGTGGTCACTCGATGATAACCCGATGATATCTGCATCGTCACCCGGTAATTCAAAGGGATAGACACGGCATTGGAGATGTGTTCTGTGAGGGAAATATTGGTAAGCTTACAGCATCTATGAATATCTGGAAAAATGAGAAAAGCAGAACCGAAGCTCTGCCTTTCTTTTTGGTTGTCAAAATGTTAAGTATTACTTTTTGACAGCGTCTTTCAGTTTTTTACCCGCTTTGAAAACAGGAACTTTTCGTGCCGGAATCTTCAAAGGAGCTTTGGTTTTGGGATTGATGCCTTTACGAGCTTTGCGGTGTGCAACGCTGAAAGAGCCAAAACCAACCAGAGAAACCTTTCCGCCCTTTTTAAGGGTCAATGTGATTCCTTCAAGAACGGATGCAAGTGCAAGACCGGCTACTTTTTGGGTTACGCCGGCATCGGACGCGATCTTTTTAACTAATTCATCTCTGCTCATTTTACCTCCTCTTGTAGTTTAGATAAGCGTTAGAGATATTTCAAAGTATAGAGAATGCACTCTTATAAATTCTGTCAACCAAAAAAATCCGTTTGTAGCCTTGATTTGAGGCCGATTTGCCCGATTCGGGGCTTACAAATATACATATAGTATTGCAAGACATTCACATAGGTAGTGTTCAAAATAATACACAAATATCCCTATTTTTTTTCAAGTCAAGGCTCTAGCCCCTATTTTTAAGTTGACAGAATCACCTCATTATAGATGATGCGCATAGAAAAAAAACTGGAGGATTTAATGGTGAAACACAGAATTCCCGCTCTTGTCGCTCTAATGGTTTTGATACTTGTGAGCGCTTGCTCCTCAAATAAACAAATTGAAGTGGAACCTGAACCGACGAGAAACCCCCTTGTTCTTGCACGAGAAGCGGCCGCTGTCGGCGCAGAAAACTATGAAGGTGGCATGTTTGAGGCTGCAATAATGTCTTTTAATGAAGCGATTGAGCTCTTTACTGAAGCTGCTCCTACTGCATCCCCCGGCGATTCCATAGCTCAAAACATCGAAAGCATGCAGCTCAACATCGCAAAAACACATGTTGATCTGGCCTATGAAAGCATCGAAGCCAGCATGTATAATGAAGCCATCCAACACTATGAAACCGCTCTGAATATCTACAAAAATCATGAACCAGTACGCATCAGCCAAACAGAACTGGACGACTATGTGAAAGGAGCGCTAAACAACCTCGCAATCGCATCCAAGAGTTCACACAAGTTTGAAGCTGCATTGGGTTATTACGACCAGCTTCTGGAAATGGATCCCAACAACGCCGACGTCCTGAATGCCAAGTTCTTCTTACTGAAGGATGATATCAAAGACAACGCTCGCGCTTTTCAGGTTTTGGAAGATTATGCCACTGTGTCCAACGATGCTTCTGCCTACATCATGTTAGCCGATGGTTATGCTCAAGCCGGCGACATCGAACAGGCAGAGAAAGCATATCTTAAAGCCGAAACTTTGCGTTCGGATGCTGACACATTCACCCGCATTGCCAATTTCTATAGGGCAAACAGCCAATGGGAGAAAGCAAATATCTATCTTGAGAAATTAGTTGCAACCCAACCTGAAGCATCTATCCTGGCAGTGGTTTATTCCCAGATCGGCCAGAACTATAATAAGTTAAACAACCGTAACAAAATGATAGAATACCTGGAAAAATCCGTGAATATCAATCCTGATCCCCGGATTGCCCTTTCCATAGCCGGACACTATAACAGTGTAAAGAACTGGGGTAAGGTTATTCAATACAGCACCATCGTGTTAAACTCAGAACCCAACAACTCTGATGCCCGTATACTGCGTGGTATCTCCTACTATCAGCAAAAGAACAATACTGCAGCTAAAGCCGATTTAGAAAGACTCACGTCTGATCCCAAATACGGGAACCAAGCTCAGGCTATCCTGAAGGCAATTAAGTAATAAACACAAAGCTATAGGCGGGCGGAATGCGTTTTCGTCCGCCGATTTTTTAATATGAAGAAACTAAAGACGGACGGATCAATCAAGGCTATATACCAAAGTCGCGAAGGCACGAAAGTATCGCGACCGATTGTGGGTGCAATAGTCCCCGCCGGCTTCCCTTCACCTGCCCAAGACTATATTGAGGGCATGCTCGATATATCTGAGCATCTTATCCGCCATCCTTCTTCTACTTTCTTTATGTATGCAGACGGCTATTCCATGATCGGTGCAGGTATTCAACCCGGTGATCTCTTGATAGTTGACCGCTCCATAGAAGCTCAATCCAACAGCATAATCATTGCAATTGTGGATAATGAGCTTACGCTAAAGAGGTTGCGGATTGAGGACGGACAATACTGGTTGATCCCCGAAAATGAGGAATTCCAACCCATTCATATCGACGAGGAGATGGATTTCATCGTGTGGGGAGTTGTTACTTTTGTAATCCACCAGCTTTGATGTTACGTGCATTTTGTCTCACTACCATATATATAACGCTACTTTTTGTACCTCTGTATGGTTCTGACTATTCCTTCCAGGAAAACATCAGCCTGGTGCCCACCCAAGACACATACAAACTAAGCCATGCAAACATAGTATCGCTTTCCGAGAGTGTAAGCGGAGATTCCCTATCCTATGTAAAGGATATTGATTACAAATTCGATTACAAAGCCGGCAAGCTGACATTGCTAGAGCCCATAAATAGCTCACATCTTTCTGTGAGCTATCTGATTATCCCTCCCAAACTTGCAACACAACGCAGACTTTATGAGAGAATTGCAATTCAAGACACCATAAAGATTGTAAGAAAGCAAAACAACCGAGATTGGTTCTCGTCCAATAGCAAGCTCGACATCAGCGGCAGCAAAACATTCTCGCTCAGCTTTTCCGAAACCGGAGAAACAGATTTGCTGCAATCTCTGTATGTGAATCTAAATGGTGAAATTTCCAAAGAGGTAAAGATAAATGCCCAGCTCTCAGATAGTCAGAGTAAACTTAGTCCCGAAGGAGACAGCAAGGAGCTCTCGAGCTTGGATCAGGTGTTCGTGAGAGTCTATGGCAAAAAGTGGGAATTGGGGATGGGCGACCTTGATCTGCAGTACACAAACAGCCGTTACTTGAATTATCAGACCAAACTGGAAGGTATTGCTGCGTCATACTCCTCGGAACATGAATTATCAGCGGCATTCAGTGCAGCAAGCGGTAAACGCGCTTTTATGCAGATAAGCATAATTGATGGCAAGCAGGGGCCATATTATCTAAGCGCAAACTCCACTCAACGCAGTTTCATAGTTGTTGCTGGAACTGAACAAATCTACGTTGACGGTGTACAATTGGATCGCGGGAGTGATTACTACATAGATTACAGCGAAGGCTCCGTAATGTTCCGTCGCATCGTAAGTTCCTTGAATTCCGTAAATGTCTGGTTCCAGTATTCGGATGAGAATTACAAGCAGTCGAATTACTACAGCAGCTCAAAGCTCAATCTCCTGCCTGGTCTCAGTATCAGCCATCACATGGTTCATCAGGTAGATTCAAAGGATAATCCGCTTTTATTTAGCTTCACCGATGCCGATCTGGACAGCCTTAATGCAGCCGGAGATGGAATGGTAGTAACAGATGGAGTGATGGAGACCGAGCCCGGCAGCGGCAATTATATCCTGCTATACGACGGTATTGGCAATCCTTACTATGAATATGCCCCAGGAGATTCCAGCGCTATATACAACGTCGTATTTAGCTATATGGGACCGGGAAACGGTGATTATGAAGAGTATTCTGTGGGCAGATACCGATACGTGGGAGCAAATCTCGGCTCTTGGCAAGCGGTTAAGACCATCATTGCCCCTGCCACCCGCAGTAACATCGAGCTGAGTATAAATTACCAAGGTGACTACCTGGGTAGTGGAATTGACGGTTTATATAGCTACAACGATGCAAACACTCTTTCCTCCAAAGATGATCATGACAACTCAGCGGGTATCGTCTCAGCATGGCTGGCCTTATCCAATCCGGATCAGCCCTTTAGGGCAAAACTTGATGCCAGCCACAGATTTGCCAATACCTATAGATTTGGTAGCGATGGTGCCCCCGAACAGGATTTTGCTGCTCTGGCCGATGGCGATTCCCTTCAAATGAGCAATATCGATCTGAGTATGGCATACATCGGAGACTTCTTCAAACCGGATTTGCTGATACGATATCGGGAGCTCAGTTCACGTTACACGCAAAGAGCCATCCGCTTTTCTTCAGACAGCCCCGCCCGCGCTTGGTTGCCGTATTTGAAATTGAGAAACACAATATCAGATCAAAAGGGCAAGCAGAGCAGCATGTTGATGTATCATAGCGCAGACATTGGTTGGAGATATGGACTAATGGGACTTAGCCTGGCAGGGCTGTACTCCAGTTTTGAAGAAGAAGACACATCACTACCGGGCACGAGATTGATGAGATGGCAACCGACATTTGATGTAAATAATAAGAACCATTTGACCACATTATCCTATACTGAAGACATAAACAGTATAAAAGTTAATGATTGGCAAGAAATCAATTCCCAACAGACCTACATGATGAGACACAGTAGCAATTTTGAAAAGCACAGATTGGATATGGATTACAGCCATCGCATCATCCACAATCGTACCAGTGAAACCAATCCCAAGAGCAATTACGATCTGTTTGCTTTCCGCTCCAGCCACAATCTCTTTAAAGGCGCTTTCAATCTCTTTGGAAATTATCAATTGAACCAAACAGAGTTTTATCCCAAAATCCGTGACTTGGTATGGGTGGGCACAAGTCAGGGTATATACGACAGCACAGGAGTTGTGGTGGACGATGGTGAATATATATACGAGTACATCACATCTCCCACAGGAAGCCTCTCATCCGAGATTTCAGCGACCGCAGGTTTGTACTTGAAACCCGGGCTGTATCTTAAATCTCCTTTATGGCAACGAATTCATAGCGATATCTCGGTAAGTGCCAATGAACAACGCGACCAGGGAGCCGCGTGGCAAAGCTACCTCTTTCTACCAGATCATTCATATAACGATGATACTATATATGGTCGCAGGGCTCTCATACAGAACTTATGGTTGGATTTGTACCGTGGGCGCATATTGACAAATCTCAGCCTGGAACGAAACCGAAGCATGGATCAACGCTATCAAGATAATGAGCGCATGAGCGATAATAAAGAGCAACTCCAATTTGACTTTCGGGATTTCTATGATGTGAACACTCGCATCGCCCTGGCTCACGAACAGCAGAACGAAAGCCGCTATCAATCTGAAACCAATCTCTGGAAAACCTCTGTCCTTACAGAAAAGATACTGAATCCGCAGAGTACAATCCAAGTGGAAAGTGGATACCAAAACGAAGAGGGGAAGCAACAACAACAGATTGATACCTACAGCCTGAAGCATATATATCTATCCAGTTCCCTGCGTAGTGTCTTCATGCAGAAATACCGGATTACCATGAGCTTCAGCCTCGGTTACAATCATCGGGAAGGTAATGCCTTTCTGCTGTTTCTGCCTCAGAAACGAGAAGGCTGGCTGGCAGACGCAAATCTGTCCATTATATATAGGATAAACGACTTCAGCTCATTCAGTTTGGAATACCGGATGGGAAAATATCCCGATGACGATGCCAAACACAATCTTAAGCTGGAGTTTAAAGCGGAGTTGTAGGATGCCTTTTTCGATCAGTCCCTTGGATTTTGTTATTGTGCTGCCCTTTATTTTCCTGGCAGGCCTCATTGATGCAATTGCGGGAGGCGGCGGGTTGATATCCTTGCCTGCCTATTGGAGCGTGGGGATACCTCCGCATATGGCTTTGGGAACAAATAAGTTCTCTTCTTGCTGTGGAACTTTTTTTGCCACTTCCAGATATTTCAGGGCCGGCATGATTGATATCCCAGTAGCCCTGTTGAGTGCCTGCATGGCACTATTGGGGTCTTGGATGGGAGCCAGTACCGCTCTTATCGTATCAGCAAAATTCTTGAACTATCTGCTTATCGTCCTCATCCCTGCGATTACCATCGTCACTCTGATCCGCAAACAACTGGGCTTTCAGGACAAAGCTGATCTGTTGAAACTGGAATACAGACTGGCTCTGGGTTCTGTTGCAGGATTGGTGATCGGTTTCTACGATGGCTTTTTTGGTCCGGGTACGGGTACTTTTCTGATCCTCATCTACTCGACTTTGCTCCATTATGATTTTGTGCGGGCAAACGGTATCACAAAAGTAGTGAACCTGGCTTCAAATGTAGCCGCTCTTATCACTTTTGCCAAAGCCGGAGTAATCTATTATCCGCTGGCAATACCTGCAGCCATTTGTGGAATTGCTGGAAATCTCATCGGATCACACATGGTGGTGTTGCGAGGTAACAAACTCATCAAACCGGTCTTCATCCTGGCCTTAATCTTGTTACTGGGAAGAGTATTGTACAATGTAATCGATTAGATTATTGTGCTTGAACTAGGGTTATACCAATACCATCAATCGGTTTGATGAGGTTATCTGATCGATCCAGCTTTCTATATAACATTTGTGATGTTACGAGAGCTTCTATCAGTCAATAAGATAGCTTCAGATGTTAAACAGCTTTCAGAATTTGCACCTAGTTTGTTGATCTTTATACACTAGCGAACTTAGATAAATAGGAATTGACCTTATCCCCGAAATTTACACCAGCAGAAGAGTGACACATGGGTCAGCAACAGCCGTTTTTTCTGATCAAAAATTTCCCGCTTTACAGCAGGAGCTTGTCGGGAGAATTTGTTGCTCAG
>Ga0172378_10002074_pt1 | contig 18707 bp, 11 predicted proteins | sample GrowelOW332metaG_FD_119755 | JGI IMG/M metagenome (GOLD analysis project Ga0172378, IMG submission 119755) | Groundwater microbial communities from an aquifer near a municipal landfill in Southern Ontario, Canada - Pumphouse #3_1 metaG | ecosystem: Environmental > Aquatic > Deep subsurface >... | reverse complement strand
CATTATCAACCAAGGATTTATGAACACCATGAATATGCATATCAATAAATCCAGGGACAATATAGGAATCACCAACATCCATTATTTCTCCTGAGGGAGTTTTTTCTCCTATGTAGGAGATTTTGCCATCTTTTAATCCAATGAAACCTTTTATAATTTTCGAATCTGTAGCAATATGCCCCTTTAAATAAATAATTTTAGATACGTTCATTCTTTTTTTTCTTAAAGTCCATTAAATATATGATGCTGAGGCTAAATTGCCGACAAAAAAATAATATAAGTTAAATTTCTTTCAGGCAGGATTTAACTAAGATAAAATATAACTACAGGCAGGGAACTATATTTTAAGCATCTTTTTTTATTTTTTAAATATTCAGGACAACTAAAAACTAATCAACAAATTTGTTATACAACAATGCAGACATGTCTATTTCACTCAAATATAATCATAAACGAACAATTTCCAAACAAAATAATATTAATTTTTAAAAAATTAAAATTTACTGCTGATTTTACTCATTGCTTACTATATTCGCGTAATGTCTATCTACCTTTTGGGGGGTGTATACGAAAATTGCAACTATCTCAGAGGATCTTAACATTGCCAGGTCAATAAATCCAATTCGGAATTCTCAAAGCGGCTCACATGTTTATAGGTGTCTTACCAAACATAAAACACAAATTATTAAAAAACACTAGATCAAAATAAATCCCTGAAAGGATTATGTATTCCTATCAGGGATTTATAAAGTTATCATATATTTCTATATTTAAATAAGTGTCAAATTATAAATTATTGAAACGTTTAACTTGAGCAAAGCAGATAAGCAGTTATAAAAAAGACCTAAGATTTTATTCTCAAGCATTTTTTAACTTACACACTTTATAAGATAATGTCTATTATAATCACTTTAGAATTTATTTAAACATTTTCTTCAACTGATTAATTGCAGACTCAGCCAATTTCTCTCCTGCACCTATTTCGTACAATGTTGTACCGGGAGTTGTTTCATAGCCTGTAATCATTGGAGTAAAACCTTTGGGTCCCTGAGTAAAAGATATTTTTGTTGGAAAATATTGTCTTTCATCATTTGTTAAATTCAAAACAATAGTGTTCTCGCATGGAGATTGTCTTTTAATATCCATGCCAAATTCACAAAATATTTCTCCTGGCATTCCAACAAAAGAAACATCTCCTATTCGCACAACCATTACTTCCAAGCTATCAATAACATCCTGAGTTTTAGACATCTCAAGCCATTTTTTTGCATAGTAAGCATCAGGCAAACCATCTTTCTGAATAGGAGGCATACCCTCTTTTTCAACTTTTTTCATAACAGCTTGCGCCCATTTAATTTGTTGTTCTGTTATAGTAATTCTCTTAATAGGAACCATTTCTTTGGAAACTGCAACAATATTGCCTGAAACAGACTTCTCATTTTTAATTGCTTGCAATGCATCTACACCTAAAATATATCCAATACGCTGAGCCTCCTGATAAGTAGAAATAAATCCTACTCTATAATCAACCTGTGTTACATTTCCACATGGTCCATTGAAGAATAGTGGTAAAAAATCCTTACCTTTTACTTTTCTTATTGATTCAATTAAATATCCGGGATAATCAGCTGAATATAACCAGTTATTACCGGTTAAAGTAGTTGCATGACATCCAAAATTAACAATAGCTCCTACTGATTTTCCTTCTTGTTCAATTGACAAAGTAATAAGTTCAGGATCTATTGGTCCCCTTGGTTCAATAACAAAACCAGGTTTAAATTTTTCCCAACACATATGCGTTGTGCCATCAATACACTTTAACCTACGATTAAATGAAACCCTATCTTCAAAAGCACGACCAACAGAAAGCTTGGAATCTTTTAATCGCTGATTTGCAAGTACAACTGATTCAGCAGCTTTTGTCAGGAATTCTTTTACTTTTGGAGAATCTAAATCTGATTTCGGACCACTATGAGTATGAGTAGCTGAAATCATTATGTTCTCAGGATCAATTTCTGTCTTTGAAGCAATCTTACTTCTTAAAAAATCAATAGCTCCTTTTCTCAAGTAACATATATCAATAGTTAATAACGCTACTTTCTCTACAGAATTTGATACAACCATAGCACGGGCATAAAGAGAATCATGTACTCCACGAGATGCATAATCATCTCCACGATAATTTCCTAACAGATCCAGCCCTACTTCGGGAGTGTAGTTAACTTCTGCCAGACCTATCTTAAGCTTTGACCTGGATTCAATGTCCCTATTACAGGCTGATAAAAAAAGGAGTAAGAAAACTACAATTCCAATGTAAGGTAACAATAAGAGCACATTTTTTCTTTGAACAAAAAGGTGAGTTTTCATAATAATTATTTTAAATTAAAATTTGAGTCCACTCCGATAACCCTATTTTCTCAATTCATCAAGAATCGAGTATTTTCAGAACCAACAGGTTGATTGGCAATATTGCCGATAAAAATAATTTAATTGTAAAATAGAGGTCAAAAACATATTTTTGCTAAATTATTCTCCTATAATCTGAACCTGTGCTACTCTTTTTCTTTCCCTTATCTGATCCCAGTCAATAAAATATATAAAACCGAAATCTCCCATATCAAGCTTCCCGTCTACAATTACTATAGTCTCTGACCTGCCAAAAAATACAGACCTCAGATGAGCATCCGTATTAAGACTTCCTTTAGGTTCTTCGTCAGGAAATGTTAGAGCAAATTCTATATGTTTGGGACCCGGATGCATATATTGTCCCTCATAACGACACGTAGGAACCAATTTCTCCATAATATTGTTCAAATCCTGTTGCATATACTCTCTACCAAAAAAGTTCGTATCATGCGAACATTCCTGTGTTATAACTGAACAGGTAGTATGATGTGAATACACTACACAGATACCGTTTTTTATACCTGAATCAGCCAAAATTTTGTTTACACCATCCGTGATATTATGGAAGTCAGGACGGTGATCTTTTGATTGCATTTCAATTGAATCTCTGTAAATTTTCATTTCTTTCTTTTTTTATTTTATGATTATTAATTATTTGAGACAATATATGTCTCTTGTTTTTTATTTCCTCTTTATTTCAAATGTACTTCATCCCAGGCCTCTCGTGCCGATCGTATCATTTCTTCCATCATACCTTCAGGATCCTTTGCCTTCATAATTCCGCTTGTCGTACCCGTACCTTCTGCCCCGGCTTTTATCATCCTGTATACATCTGCCCCGGTTCGTATGCCAGCTGCTGGCAACACCTGTATCGCAGGGTTTACTTTCCTTATAGCTGCAACAGCTCTGATAACATACTCTTCATCACTGGTTTTCCCTGTACCAATCAATGCTGTCGGCTCAGCGACAATGATATCCGGTCCAAATTCTGCTATCGCTGCGGCTTCTTCTGTAGAATCTGCACATACAATTGATATTAACCCGACCTCACCGGCACGTATTATGGCTTTATGCAAATCGCCCACATTCATAGGTTTCTCTGCATGATTGAGCATTACGCCAACAGCTCCGGCTGCCTTCACTGCTTCAGGCAAGACAGAACCCAGACCTCTTCCTACAACTATCGGATCCATATGTTGTGCAAAAACATATAAATGACTGGTCGCTTGTGATATCATCTGTATATCAGTATATTGAGGCGTAAATATAATACTTACCCCATATTTCTCTGATGCTTTGTCTGCAGCTTTAGCCAACTTCAAAATTCGCTTTCCGTACATATAGGCCTTGGGACCTATCTCAAAAAATGGCGGCTCTATTTTTTTACCTTTATACATCTTTATTTTATTAAATATTTTTATTATTGTTAAAAATTAGATTAACTTTTACTGTTTAGTCTTTCTCCAACAGCTCCACCAGGATGAATTAGACCAAATTGTTCAAGTGTATAGCCAGTTTCTTCCATAATTGCAACTAACATTGCATCAAAAATCGCCACAGTAACTAAAAAACTTGCCGTAGCCATTACATTGTATTTATCACTCTCTTTTTCAATTTTCATTGGTACAACAATTTGCGATTTTTTAGCTATCGGCGAACTCAAATTTTCGGTAACGGTAATCAAAATGGCTTCCTTTTTGTTGCATACGTCAATAATAGGGAGTAATTCAGAGGTCTTTCCACCTCGTGACACTATCACAACAGCATCACCTTTTTTGACACATCCTAGGCCACCATGTATAGCTTCTGCGGGTGAAAGGAATTGGGCATTTCTTTCAATACAACATAAAGAATGGGAAAATTTTTTAGCAGCAATTCCTGAAGAACCACTAGCACAAGTTATTATTTTAGGACATGTACTTAACACCTCAACAACTTTATTAAAACTATTGATATCCAAATATTTAGGAATATCATGAATAGCCTTACTTTCAATTCTAAGTGATTCCTTCGCTAATTTTATAGAATTTATATTCATTTTAATATTTATTTATTTTATTAGTAAGTTTCACGTTATGTTTGCCATATTCCATAATAAATTTTGTATTAAGCTTTTCATCGGTAATAACGTAATCCACTATTGAAAAAGGAGCAAAATTTACAAATGAATTTTTTTCTATTTTGGAAGAATCGCAAAGTAAAAAAACCTCATCCGCATTTTCTGCCATTTTCAATGTTATAGAAGCTTCTTTTTCATCATAAGAAGTTAATCCTTTTGATAATGAAATCCCATCTGCACCAATAAAAGCTTTATTTGCATGATATTGCCTAATATTACGTTCAGCCTGAGATCCATATATGGCTTTTCTATTATTATCAACTTCTCCTCCTATTGTTATTATTTTAATATTATTAAAATTGATAAGTTCTGAAATTATTGGAAGAGAATTAGTAATTACTGTTAATCCTTTTTTTTTGGAAATATATTTCGACAAAAAGGAAAGTGTAGATCCACAATCGATAAATATAATGTCGTTATTGTTAATATAATTAGAGGCAGTACGACATATATATTCTTTATTTTCCTTGTTTTTATTAATCCTATACACAAAAAGATTATCAGTAGCTGAACTTTTAATTGCTCCACCATGAACTCTAATTAGCAAGCCTTTCTTCTCTAATCCTGACAAATCACGTCGAATTGTAATTTCAGAGGCATTACATTTTTTTAGTATTTCAGTGATGGATACACTATCATTATCTTTTAATAGGGTCAGAATAATTTTTTTTCGTGTTTCCGGTGTTGAAGTCATTTTCTCTCCTTTTTTCATATAGTTACAACATTTTATTTGATACTAAATGTTCTTTACGAACAATTTCGAACAAAGTTAAATAAATATTTTTTAAAATAATGAATACAAGAAAGAAATGTATATATAGTTGCATATTTAAAATTCGACACAAGACAGTGATAGGGAATTGTTATTAACAAATTTAATATTATTACATTCTTCACATACTTATCCCGCTCTCCACAAAATAAATATATGAAGGATATGAACCTAAATAATAAAGAAATAAATAATCCAAATATCTAATATAAGGCGATTTACAATCAAGTAAGAGAAATAAGAATAATTATTTAGACCTCTCACACCACCAGGCATGCGGGTCCTTATTTATTATAATAATCAAATAAAAATATAACGCCTGCGATTCTCAGGTTTTTGTTATTTATGACGATAGACAATATTGGACTAAAAATACTCTCCAATAAGATTTTCTAGTACTAACTCATTCCCATGACTTCTGTTTATTTATAACATATATCTAGCCCTCTACTATGATTGTTTTAGAAAACAAAGTAACATCAGGAAAAGAAAAGCAGAAGTCTCTCCTATTGCGTCGTTCCGAAGGAACAAAAGAATCCCGGTAATTAAAGCAGAAGTCTAGATAAACTTCACTACAATAAATTGCACAAAATGTTTTATTAAGTATAAATGGACAGAAAAAAGGTTAGATTTTATTTTTTTAGATAATACCTATTGCTATACTTCAATCGGGTTACTTTTTGATTTATTGTAATTTGAATGTTCATCACAAAACTACGCTGCAAAATTTAAACTATAATTTTTTATTTTATGAATTCTTACTTTCATCAGGTAACATTCCTTTACTAATCACTAATTTAAGGTTCAGACCTTCTGAAATTAAATCTTGAAACTATGTTTCCGGGGGACTTCTTTTTGGAAACTTTTCTCCATAATTTAGGAAAGACATTCTATTTTATTAAGTCTATGAGATATCCCTGATTATTAACAAGGTATTTCATCTCATCTATCTACCGGATTTACTTTGATGTATATCTTAGGCATGTGGACTTCCCTTTGTTTTAAAAACTCATTCTATACCTTAACGCTTAAATCATAAGTCTTTACATCATACAGAAATTTTGCTGCTATCTTATTTCAAATTCCACCTCACGATAGATACCCTTGCCTTAATAACACTTCCATCACGGCGTGTTCGGGACTTTCACCCTATAAAAAATAGTTGGTTCCAGGGGAACCCTAAAAAAGCCGTCGCAACAAATAAAGTTACGGCGGCTCTTAAAAAATATAATTTAAACAAAATCTAGAAGCTGTTTAATACCCTGGATTCTGAGGAAAATCAGCATCAATATTAAGGTCTATCTGAGTCTGTGGTATAGGCAGCAAAGCATTGAAATCTTCAGCATTTAGCCCTGGGAAGTAAGGATTATCATTGTATTTTTTTATCCTTTCAATTAATTTACCAGTACGTCGCAAAGTTATCTGTCTTTGTTCTTCACCATAAAGTTCTCTTGCACGCTCGTCAAGTACATAATCAATAGTTGCCTGACTGGCGGCAATAGGTTTTGCATTAGCACGTTCTCTGACCATATTAATATCATCAGCTGCTTTACCAGTTTCCCCAAGATCAATATATGCTTCTGCACGTAACAAATAAGTTTCAGCAAGACGTAATGCATAATAATCTTTATGATTATAACCACCACCGGCTCTTACAGCATCAGTAAAATGGTTACAAGGATCAGCCGCTTTCATATAATACGGATAAATATACTGAGTAGTATCTTTAATAGCATCTCTTCCAGCATCTGCAGGATACTTGCTAAAATCAATTTCCATTCCGTCATATGCTGATTCAGGACTGTCATAATAAAAATGACGTTTAATAGAATGTTCTGCATTTCTTATGTCATTGTTCCAGTCACTTTCCCACATAGCATTAGAAGCAAACCAAGTTGGTCTATCCCATGCAACAGGACGACCAAGTGTGTCACTATATCCTGTATAAGATCCATCATATAAATCACCTCTAAAGGCCTTAAATCCATCGGGAGTATTCCCCATCCTGTAATAAGCACAACCAAAAGCTCTTTCACCAGGAAAAGAGCTACCGCCTTCAACTAAAGGTTCAATCTGTATAACCCAAATAGCTTCAGTATTTTCTGACAAATTTTGGTTACCATAAGCAAATAAATCTGTATATACATCACCACTTCCAAAAACGTCATTTGAGCTACCAAAACGACTAGTCATAAGGGCATATCCATAGTCATCTATAACATGAGTAGCGGCATCAACTGCCAACTGATATTTACCGTCAGCAACATATGCTTCTGAAAGGAAATGCCATGCAGCACCCTGAGTAATCCGTCCTGGTTCTTCCTCTTGTCCTCGTACAGGAAGATTTGCAGCTGCATATGACAAATCAGTTTCTATAAATGCATAAACATCAGATACAGCATCTCTGGTATAATCTGTTTTAGGAGTATCTATTGCCTCTTTAATAATAGGAACAGCTCCAAAACAGGCAACCAATTCACGATATGCATATGCCCTAAAAAACATGGCTTCTCCTTTATATGCAGCTTTCTGAGCCTCATTATCCCACATATCGGGTTCGGATTTTTCAATAGCATCTATTAATGCATTTGCAAATTTGACAACTTTATAGTTTTTTTCCCAGCAAAGCAAACTAAGGACATTTGAGGTATTAAAAAAAGTAGCAAAATTACAAGGGAACAATGCACTGGCAGGATTTTCTCCATAATATGCAATATCAGAACACTGCCCTCTTCTCCATGTAAAATATGTCGATCCTCCTGGATAACCTTCCACGTCCATTATATCATGGCGAACAAAAGAGAGAATACCCGAAATTCCCTGTCGCATACCAGCTACACTACTGTATGCATTAGAAGGAGCCAAAAAATCAAGAGGCGTTTCTTCTAATATTTTATCGTTATCACACGAAGTGATAAAAGGTATAATCAAAACTGCTAAAATGCATGTTCTGATTATTCTATATATTTTTTGTTTCATTTTACTTAAAATTTATAGTTTGTTTTTGGTAAATGATTATAACGAAAGTTTTAAACCAACAGTAATGTTTCTCATTAACGGAATATTACTTACTCCAACTTCAGGATCCCATCCATCCCAATTAGTCCAAGTATATAAATTTTTCCCAGAAACATAAACCTGCATACTATTCATTTTCAGACGTTCTAAAACAGAATCTTTAAATTTGTAAGACAAAGAAATGTCCTGCAATCTAAGGAATCCACGACTCTGATATATTCCACTTGTTACAGCAGGTGTATTGTAAATACCTGTAGCATTAGTTACACCATTTTCAGGAGTCCAGTAAGGACGAACAGCTGAATTATTAACACGATATACAGTATCAGCAACGTAATCGGTATTAAGAACACCGCTATTGTTCATCATGTAATAATCATTTCCACCCACAATGGCATTAAATAAAACATTTAAAGTAAATTGTTTATATGATACTGAATTATTGATACTAAAACGGAAATTTGGATCTTCATAGTTAACAACTTTTCTATCAGAATCAGGAGAAATTACTCCATCTCCATTTTGATCTACATATTTAAACTGTCCAGGATACCATGAATCAAGAGTCTTCCCTTGGTATAATTCTTCCTCTGTCCATACACCTCCAGCCATTTCATAATCGTAATTTGCACTTATTGATTCTCCGACAAACCATTCATTACCAATATCATAATCATTACTCCCACCATAAAGAGTTTTTATTTTATTTCGGTTTATACTAAAAGTCAAATTTGAGGTCCATTTTAAATCATTTTGTCTAATGTTAACCGTATTCAACATTAACTCAAGACCTTTGTTGTTTAACTTACCAATATTTTCATATACAGTTTCATATCCTGAGGATGCAGGTAAAGTTCTTTGTACAAGTACATCATTTGTATTGGCATTATAAGCATCGATAGAACCAGAAATTCTCTGGTTAAAAAATGCAAAATCAAGACCTAAATTAAAAGATGTTGTTTTTTCCCATTTAAGGTCATTGTTACCCAAAGCGTCTGAAGGATAGACACCAATACTGGTAGTAGAGCCATAAATGTATGAACTTGTATTCATCGTTGAAAAGCTCTTATAACGTCCAAGCCCCTGGTTACCATTAACACCATAAGATGTACGTAGTTTCAGATACGGAAAGTTTTTACCTTTAAGGAAAGGCTCATCAGACAATACCCAACCTAAAGATACAGACGGGAAATTTGCAAATTTATTATTAGACCCAAATCCTGAGTATCCGTCACGTCTGATTGTACCAGTAACAAAATAACGACTCTTATAAGAATAACTAGCTCTTCCCATATATGAAATTCCATCCTGCTCCCATGTACCACCATTTTCAGTAGTTGAAACGGTAGAAAGAGTTCCAAAACCCATACCATTATAGCCTAATGCCTGATTCTCAAATCCACTTGCCTCCAAACGTGAAGAATTTTGTTGTGAATGTTCACGACTATAAAGTAAAGTTGCTGTTATATTATGGTCTCCAAAAGTACGCATATAATTTGCGATATTATTCTGAATCCAATCTCTTTCTTCAATATGATCTTTACGACCTTGACCATTGTTACTACTACCGCTAACCGTTTTTGTAGGCCAGAAAGTAAAGTTACTCCTTGCGTTATAAGTATTGGAATAATTAATATCAAAACTAAGTCCTTTTACAAATGGGACTTCGATTTTGGCACTACCTACCATAAACAGGTCATTTCTTATATCGCTGTTATCTATATATAAATTCATCAGCGGATTTACCATATATGATTCTCCTGTTAAATATAAATCATAATCACCTGAATCGAATTTATTATCAGCAAGTGGACTAGCCTCTCTTGCCTCATTCAAATCTGCTGCTAATCCTGAATAATCACGATAGGAATAGGCAGTATTTGCTCCTAATTTAAGCCAATCAGTTACCTGACTTTCAATATTTGAACGTACAGTAACTCTGGAAAAATCATCATTTTTTAATACTCCATCCTGACTGGAATATGAACTGGAAATGTAATAATTTGTACGATCTGTACGTCCTGAATAGCTTAGATTATAGTTTTGAATAGGTGCTGTCTGCATAACTTCATCAACCCAGTCTATTTCATTTCCAGCAATATAATTTGCTTTTTCTTCCTCTGAACGAAGTGTTGATGCAACAACAGTTCTGTTGGTTACATCTGGTTGTACTGGCCTTCCTATAGAACTGGTAGGACCTGTTTTATACCAAGAGTACAAACTCTGCTGATAATAATAATCCGTCAGTCTGACTGCATACTGATCAGCATTCATAACCTCCATAGAATTATTGGTAATATCCTGATAACCATAATACATATCAAAGTTAATAGTTGGCTTTTCGCTGTTACCCTTTTTTGTTGTAATAAGAACAACACCATTTGCAGACCTTGATCCGTAAACAGCTGCTGCACTCGCATCCTTTAATATATCAACAGATTTAATATCATTAGTACTTATGTCTGCCATAGAACCATTATATATAATTCCATCAAGTACAATTAAGGGACTGTCTGAAGCTGATAATGAAGTTTTACCTCTTATTGAAAAACTAGGGTCTCCACCAGCCTCACCGGTTTGTCCAACATTAATACCAGCTGAAGCGCCTGCCAGAGCCTGTAAAACGTTTATATTAGACTGAAGTGATTTTTCATCATAATCTACACTCGCCACAGATCCTGTTACGTCGCTTCTTCTGGCAGTACCATAACCTATAGCTACAACTTCATCAATACCTATAGCATCTTCAGCCAAAGTAATATTTATAGTAGATTTACTACCTACAGCAACTTCCTGCGTTTTCATTCCTATAAAAGAAAATTGAAGAATAGCATTTTCAGGAATCTCTGTAAAAGTATAGTTACCATCAATATCGGTTATTGTACCCTTTGTAGTTCCTTGAAGAACTATAGTAACTCCAGGAAGAGGAGCACCTGTGTTATCTATAACTTTTCCTGAAATCTTTTTTTGCTGCTGAGCTACATAAGTATTCTCTGAATTTGCAGGCTCCGTCTGGGAATATGTAGTCCCAGCAAACACACTAATTACTGAAATTAATGTTAAAAAAATAGTAAGTTTCATCAAGTTTAAAACTCTCTGAATTCCGAGGAAAATTTCCCGGGAAAAACAAGCATTTTTTTTCATACTTTATATTTAATTATATTATAAATTTTATAGTTCCATCGATTAGGAATTAATTTTTAGTATTCAAAGAAAGTGTCCAGACACTTCCATTTTTTGTTTTGTTTTTTTCAAATTTCTGTTTACGTCCTTGTGTTTCATAAGCATTTTTTTATTAAAAATTAGATAATTACTATAAATAAAAATTTAAATTAGTTTTTTCAAACTAATTTCCGTCAAAAAGCATCTATGCTTCTATAATTCTTTTATTCTGATATTTTTCCACATCGATTTTTTATTACTTTGTTCTTTTTTGTATGCTCCGTGAAACTGAAGCCCTATAAATCCGGATTTTGACATTTCATCCACTGTATCAACAATTAAAACACCATTTAACCATGTTTGTATTTTAGAACCATCCATTTTTACTTTAAAATGATTCCAAGCATTTTGTTTAAAAGCATTCTGTTTTTTTTCATTTCCTACCAAAGTAACCAGCCAGCCACGATTTCCCGGTTCATATAATCCACCTGACCATGCCCTTTCAGACGGGTCAATTTCTACCTGGTACCCCCAGACATAACCACGTCTCCATTTGGGATGATTTACTGTCCCTTCTGCATTACCTGCTACGAAAGTGGTTGTAGTATCTTTATCCCATACCTGACTACGGCATTGGATTCCAGAATTTAAAGTAGAGTCTATCTTAACATCCAGTTCAAGAATAAAATTAGCATATGTACCATCTGTAACCATATAACCTCCACCTTTATTATCCATTGAGGTGTTACAAATAATCATGCCATCTTTTACATAAAAATCAGGTTTACTATCAGGGTTATCCCAATCCTGATTTAATATTTTCCACCCATTTAATGTTTTACCGTCAAACAATTCTTTCCACGTATTGTCCTGATTTTCATGTTTCTTAGTTTTTAAGCCTGTTGTACAGGAAATAAAAATCAAAGTTGTAAAAAATAACAATACTAATAGATTAATCCTCTGTTTCATGTTTTTTTGTTTTTTGTTTTTTTTCATGTTTAAAACTAAATATTTTCAGTTCTTTTTACGAAAATATTTTTCTTAATCTAAAAATATACCTTTTACAAAGCATTTTAATTTTATTTAAAAGCATCTTTTCAATCTGAAAAAATTAAAGCATTCCAAAAATCAATGGAAATCATTTTATTTAAAATCCTTTTAATTATTATAGACTCAAACAAAGTTATCCCAGACAAAGATTAGTGAACAAATTTATGTTTTATTTTCATAGAAAACAAATATAAGAATTATGGCATACCTACACCAGAGCATGCTTGCACCCCTCTGGTGCTGAAAAAAAAGGCTAAAATCTGATAGAAAAATACTATCATTTTGCTGTTTTCCTATCAATTTAGTGATAATATGAAGTATAATATGCCATTTTATAAAAGAAACATAGTATTAGGAAGTGATTCCAAACAAATTCCGGTGCATGCTGGGTCTGATTCATATTTGACACACTTATACTAGTTTAGAAAGATATACTTTTCGTCTTAAAAATTTAAAATTTGCTCTGCAATACATTTCTCTTTTATTTGTCTTAAATCTATTTTCGTTCCCTTCTACCAATACATTTGTATACTTATATATTAACACGTTAAGAACTGTATTAAGATCCTTTTTTATCGTTCTGGCAAAATTTTGTATAAGAATATTAGCTAATACTGAATTAAAATTATTCGTTACTCTGGAATATTTCTACGTTAAATCCAGAAACGTTTAAGGAAATATATTCTGCTGACATTTCGGATTTTTGCATATAAAGCTCCTAACTGTTAATCTTAATGTGCATCCATATTACATAATAGATATTTCTTTTAATGTCCTTGTATATTTAGAACGAATCTGACAACTTCGCTTATGGTCATGGGGACATATAGCATCTTTACTTGTTAAATGTATCCGGATTTTTTATGCCCATAAATTTCAGGGCTAATATTGATGTGTTTTCAGATAATAAAATGCAGATATTATTCATTATTAAAAATACTAAAAAATCGTTTTACGAAACTTTTCACCCACTTAATAAAATCTATTTTAATAATATATTAAATATTTATTAAATAAGTTTTTTTTGATTATTTTATTAAATAAGTGCACTAAATATGACGTATTTACTAATTAACCAGTCTTTATATTAACTTATAAATTATGAGCAAACAAAGCATCAAAAAACCGGAATGATGGACAGTCTTACACGAATCATTTTTGTGCACTCTTTAATCTTTTATTAAATTATCATTAATATATTATACTTTATAATCATTCCCCACTATCAATAACCAAGTATTCTTTTTTTCAAGAGCCTACAAATCAATATTGTTAACTAATTAAAAGAGAATGTTATCAATCCAGCGAATCTTATAAATGTAGTAAACAAAAAGATCGATCTTTATTTTTTCTTTCCTCATATCTCATCCCGTTACCTCGCTATGTCAGCTCTTTTAATCTGGCTTTCATCTTTTCTAAACTTTTTGGATGTGGTCTGAGACGACATTCACCTTTATTCATATAAAATGCATATCCCAGATATTTGACTTTTGAGATATAACATACGTTGTTTTTCTCTTTGTTTACCTTTAGATATAATTTTCTTTCTATAAATTTGATTATAGAATCTTTAATTCGATTTGCAGACTTTTGGCTTTTGCAAAAAACTGCATAGCGAACATTCATCTACTTCTCACTTAAATAAGGTAGACCTTCCCAAAATTAAATTTAATTCTGATACTAAGCCCCCGGCTGACTTCTCATAGCAAGTTTTGCTCAATAATATAGAAAATACATCCTATTTAGCATGTCTATGAAACTTTCCTGATTATTAACTATTTTTTTCATCTTATCCTATCTGCAGAATTTCCTTTGATGTATCTGTATAACTTTGGGTTTCATTTTGTATGGAAAACTCATCCTATACCTTAATATTTATATCCGATTTCTGTACGTCAGACCGAAATTTTGCCGCTATCTTACTTCAGATTCAACCTTACACAGACATCCTTGCTTTAAGCTAACACTTCCTGCTATCACGGCACTTTCGGGACTTCCCCTCTATAGAAAATAATTCGTACCAGGCTAACCCAAGAAGTGCAGAATTTTATATCCTAAGGATATAAAATTCTGCACTTCTTTAAAAATATTTATACTATTAATTAGGTTAATACCAGTAAATTATATACTTTTTAATAAACAGTTACTTATTACTGTATCAAAACCTGTAAAAAAAATTAGGGCAGCACAATTTTATTAATCTCAACTTAATATCAATTAGCACATTTAGCAACATGGCTTACTATTTCGTAAATATTTTTTAATTTTTTGTTCCTTATATTGTTTTGTTCCTCGATTTCTTCAGGATACAAAAAACCTTTATTCAAAATGGCAAATCGTTCATTAAGTTTTTTTGATTCCTCCAGTAATTTTTTTAATTCCGGTAAAATTTTATGAGCCGTTTCGCTATTATATTGTTCAGATTCATAAATTGATTCTACTTTCTTAAAATTCAAATAAAACAATCTTAAATCAAGCATTAGTCGTAAATGTTCAAATTCATGTTGATGTAATTCAGGCTTTAGTGAAAACATAAGTTTCTGAGCTCCTTTTACTTCCTGTTGAGCAGTATTTAATATCGAAATATTATCTTTGTTCTCTAGTTTTATCTCCTGTGGCGAAGTTGTCAGAATTTTCCATAATTTTTTGCCTTCAATCTCTGTAAATCCAAAACGATTTTGCGCATATTTGATTACAAAAGATTCCGGATTAATAGGACTAGTTTGCTTTAGAGCCTGTGAATAGGCTGCAATCAAAATTCTGAATCCCGATAAAGGATAGACATTACGCATAGCATGCATATCAACTACTTCAGACCCGGTATCCCATGTAAAGCCATAAACGCCGGAGGTTGACCAGGAAGTCATAACTATGCCTTCATATCCGGCTTTTCTGGCATAAGGAATAAAATCACGCTGATTATTGAAATGTTTTTGCCAATCGGTGATGTACCAATTATCGGGATGGCTGCGAATAGCAGGAGAACCCCAGAATTTAACACCTTTGGCACGTAATTTTTCAATATTTCCAAAATGGTTAATGTTCCAGCCATAATTCCAGTCAACAAAAATTGCTTCTTTAGGCAACAAGTCAACCGTTTTCGGATATTTTGAAACGATATCTGCCCACATAACAGGAATTTTTCCTTCGTCAGTAATAATTTTACAAATCATTTCAAGGTAGTCTGCAAAAAGTTTTGTTTTTCCTTCCTCAGCAACTTTTGCAGCACATTTAGGACAATCTCCCAAAAGCCTGGTTTCATCACATCCGATATGAACGTATTTTGATTTATGAAGGGAAGCCATATCTTTAAACAAATCTGTAAATAATTTTTTGTCACCCTCAACTTTTAAAGGGCAAACCTGAGAAATGTCTTTTTCAGATTCTCTCAATTTTCTATACCTGCTGTGCTGTAGTATATATTCTACATGTCCAAAACACTGTTGCAGCGGTATAACCTCTATACCAAGTTTTTCACAGTATGAGATAAAATCTTTTACCTGTTCACGAGTATAAGCATATTTATTGGATATGGTAGCATGCTTTTCGTAAGGAAAAGAAGCTTCCCATTCCATTATAAGGGTATTAATACCAAAATCTGAAAGTTCTTTTGCAAAATCTTTTAAGGCGGGCATTGTCATTCTCTGAATTCTGAGATCGATATGGAAACCCCTTATAGGAAAGGTTTCTACAGATTTATTTTGAGGGCTATTGACAATTATCTGATTCCCTTTTACAGTGGAAGGGTTACCAAATGATAATAAAAAAATAGCAACTATCAATATTGATAGAAAGTTTGTAGAAAAAAATCCGTGTTTTAATAGTTTCATAAATTTATTTTTCAATATTATCTGCAATCCCTTCGGACTTGCAGATAAGGGAGTTCGGATTGATACCATGCGCCTGCCCTTCGCGACAGACTGGATAACACAGAGTTAATGTAATTAGCTTCGCAAACGACACCAACCCGAACCCCGATAATAATAATAATAATAATAATAATTATAATATATCGTTAAAGTTTCATTTCCCAGCCTTTTTCATATGTCCTTGACCAGAACTTCTGTGCATCACTATCACCAAGAATATGTCCGTTATCGGGATTTATCTCTAACGAATGACCTACACGCTGTGAAATATTTCCAAGTTGAACCAGCAATGTACTTTTATGCCCTGATAATATACCTGTCCTTAATGGTTCACCAGTCCTTATATTGTCCAATAAATTCTTAGCATGCGAGGCATCAAGAAACCCTGCAGGATTGGATGTATTACGAGAATCCACTTTCTGCGCACTCTTTACATATTTTATTAAGTTATTATTAAGGTCATAAATTTTATACTCATTCCCTCCAGAAATAACCATAGATCCTTTTTCTCCATAAAAACAAACACCAACAGAACTGTCTTCATCATATTTCCCGTTACAACTGCGACCTTCCCATGTCATGCTAACATCTTTGAAATCAAGATTTATCACCTGTGTATCTGGTGTCTGCCAATCATCTTTATAACGAAAACGACCTCCGTTTGAACTAACTTTTACCGGATAATCCACACCAAGTCCCCATCGCATCAAATCAACCATGTGCGTACCGTTATTTAAGGCTTCTCCTGTTCCCCAATGCCAGAACCAATGCCAGTTATAATGAACAATATTATCTTTATAAGCTTTACGCGGTGCAGGACCCTGCCATAGATCCCAATTAAGCCAGTTCGGGACTGCTACTTCTTTCCCTATGCCAATGGGACCACGATTAGCGGTATACCATCCTTTCGCAAAATAGGTGCGTCCAATAATTCCTTCTTTTAATTCTTTAATACCCATCATAACATTTGGATATGAACGACGCTGATTTCCCATCTGAGCTGATCTTTTATAACGACGGGCACCCTCTACCAACATTTCCCCTTCTGCAGGATTATGACTACATGGTTTTTCGACATACACATGTTTGCCTGCCTGCATTGCCAGCAACGCAGCCGGAGCATGCCAATGGTCTGGTGTGGCAATTATCATAAGATCAATATCTTTACTTTCCAACGACTTACGAAAATCACCATAACCTTTGGGTTTGATCTTCTGTATTTTTTGAACACTTGTCGAACATTTTTCTATAGCACGTGAATCTACATCGCAAATATGTAACAAATCACAATCTTTCTGAAAAGCAAAGTTTTTGGCCAAAACACTTCCACGTGAATTTACTCCCATTATAGAAGCATGGATTTTGTCATTTGCTCCAAGTATGCGGTGATAACTTTCGGCACTAAAACCGGGGAGAGCACCCCCTACCAAAACAGCAGCAACTCCGGCAGCTGAATCTTTAATAAATTTTCTTCTAGTTTTCATTATTTAGTATTTTTATTAATTTATTTTTACAAGCTTTTTTTCCCTGCTTGCTAAAGGGCTATATAATTGGTTGTTTTTATAAACCATTCATTATCATAAATAATCTAGATCCCGTTAACTATTCAGCATTTATTCCTAACTAATCAGCAAATTCGAATAGAATATCTAAAGATACTATCTGTAAACCACACTCATATTGTTTATGTCATTATTTATGTAAACACCTCAAAACAACTCATAATAGACAATATAAACTCACATGAAGCACTTTTTTAAAAACTAAAGATTATTTTTTATATTTCTTCTTTCTTAACGTAGAATCCCTGACAATTAAATCGTTTCGAATAATGACAATTTCAGAAGATATCGTCTGACTTGGATTCTCTATCTGACGTATCAACAAATTCGCTGAAGCTTTCCCCATCTCATAAGCATGGTCATCAATTGTTGTCAATGAAGGCTCAATAATTAATGACTGAGGAGTATTACTGAAACCCACGACTGCAATATCTTCAGGAACATTTAAGCCTGCTTTTTTTATTGTCTGGATAGCGCTGATGGCTGTCCTGTCATTTGAACAAAAAATCCCATCAGGACGAGGAGAAAGCTTTAACAATACGTTAGTACATTCCCTTCCTTCTTCAGCATTCAAATCATCTGTATAACAAATCCTTTTTTCATCTATTTCGAGTCCATTCTCTTTGAGAGCCAATTTATATCCATTTAATCTCTTCCTGAAAATGTCAATTTTCTGATCGCCGGCTATGTGTGCAATTCTTTTACATCCTACAGAAACAAGATGTTCTATAACCTTCTTTGATGCGCCT
>Ga0172378_10002073_pt1 | contig 18709 bp, 32 predicted proteins | sample GrowelOW332metaG_FD_119755 | JGI IMG/M metagenome (GOLD analysis project Ga0172378, IMG submission 119755) | Groundwater microbial communities from an aquifer near a municipal landfill in Southern Ontario, Canada - Pumphouse #3_1 metaG | ecosystem: Environmental > Aquatic > Deep subsurface >... | reverse complement strand
TATTTTACAGAGCAAAAACATTAATGATACAAGCGATGATTTTCAATTACCTATTTTAGCAAGTGAAACAGAACCTACTAATCATAATGTAATTTGGGCAAAGATAGTTGGTGGACTTGTGGAGGGAAATTACAAATGGGATGGTACTGATTGGATACTACTTGGTTCAACAGTTTATCAGACCATTGAAGACCCTTTATTAGAAACAGAAGCTAAAACAATCCCTTTAGCTATCAATGAAAATAAAAATAAAGTAGATGACACTATTACAGATGTAAATGATGTGTTACAAGTATTAAATGGAGGTGGTGTTTTTGTATTAGATTTTGCAACTAAATATGCAGATACAATTGCAAGATGGTTAAGCGTTTTCCCATCAAGTTATGGCGCAAGTGTGGATATAGAAAATGAGACATTTACAGTTATCGGGGAAACAGTCACTTTGGCAGAAGCCATATCGACTTTACAAGGCTATCAAAATTACTATTCATTACAGGGATATCCTGGTTTTTATAGTGTTAAAAATGCGCCAACTATAGTTATTCTTAAAAATAGTTTGACCGATAATAATCTATATTATTCATTTGTTGGTTCAAGTGGTTGCCGAGTTTTTTATAGTGAATTAAAATTCTTACCGTCTCCTACTAACATAAAAAATATGGCTAGTTATAGTAATATGGAAAAAATATTAGGAGGGTTTAAAGTAGGATTAACAGATAATGATAGCACAACAAGTAATTATACTTATATTGACGTTATTTTTACTATGGATGCAAACATAAAGAACTTCAATAAAATAACTTTTGACAATTTAGAATTACTACTTAATAAAAGTGGTAATGGAACTACAACAGTTACTTGGACATTACATTCAGATGTATATGCAAAAATATACGATAATACAAACCCCGATTATTCAGAATGGTCTCAATTAGCAACACTAGCAACAACTAAAAATATTAACATAGCAACAGTATAATTATGGCAGAATTAAATCAAGAAGCAATTTTATTATTGCAAAATACAAAAGCCAATTTAAAAAATAGTATAAATGCTAAAGGTGGAGTTATTGAAGATACAACATCATTTAGTGAGTATAGTGGACAAGTGGATAATTTTAAAATAGATACTAACGATTATATAACAGAAGATTTAGAAAATTCTATAAAAGAGAGTTTAAATATCACAAAAACGTTTTGTGATAGTGTGACTACTTGGTCTGATATTTCTGGAAAAATCCCTTTAGGTGTTTTAACTGTACCTTTAATACCTATTGATGGTAGTACAATGTATGCGTCTTTTCAAAAAGCTGTAAGCGTAGAAGTTTTACCAAATTTTAATACAACAAATGTTACAAATTTTGGTGCTTGTTTTGCATATACGACATCATTGAAAAAAATTCCTGATTGTAATTTTTCAAATGGAACTACTTTTCAACAATTTGCATCAAATACTTTTAGTTTAAAATATCCTATTGCAATTAATGCTAAAAATGCTACAGATTATAGACAGTCTTTTGCATCTAGTAGTATTCCATCTGTCACACTATTAGGTATGGAAAATGTAACTACTTTATTTCAAGCTTTTTATGCTTGTCCTTATTTAACAAAAGTTGAATTAAATGGAACTACAGAGAATCTTATAGATATAGATTATATGTTCTATGGCTCTAAGATTTTAAAGTCTATAAAAGGTGTTTTAAATTGTAAAAGTATAGTTAGTGCCAAGGTACCATTTGCACTTTTATATGCACTAGAAGATATAGAATTAAGTAATGTTAATTTTGATGTTACTTTTGCACAGTCACCACTATTAACACAAGAATCAATTTTATCAATTGCTTATGCTTGTGGAAGTGAAAGTGCTCATACAATAACATTTAAACTTGATGATTTAATAACAACTAAATTAGATACAAATTGTAAATTAAATGATACAAATGATGGATTAATAGTATGCGAATCAACAGATGTAGATACTTTAGGAACAGTAAGAGAATATATAGTTAGTAAAGGATGGACAGTAATACAATAAAATTATGGAATATATTAAAGTAAGAGATGGTTTTAGATATTATAATGAAACCAAAAAATTATTAGCAAGTATAATTGCAACCCCTAAATTTGATGAAAGCCAATGGAAAGAAATTACTATTGAAGAAGCAGAAGCTTTAGAATTACAATGGAAAAAAGAATTGGAAGAATTGGATAAAATATAACATTATGATAAAAACAGATAAAACAGCAACTGCAGGAGAAGGCAAATGGGTACTCTTTGAAGGAAAGACATATAAGAGCATCACCCCAGCAGACTCAAGTAAAGTAGCTACAATTATAGAAGTCAATGAACCTATAGTAGAATTGCCTTATACAGAAGAACAATTAAAAGTGGAAACTGAAAAGTTAATGGCAGAGATTTACACAGCTAGAGAAGAAGCAATAATCCAAGTAATTGGTGAAGGCGATAAATATGATAAATATTTAGCCGATAAAATTGCTTGTGAAAATCAAGCTAAAATTAATTTAACACCAAAAGAGGAAAATGAGTAAACTAAATCTAATTGCAGTTCACTCGAGTATGGATCCAGGGGCTCGATTAGTCAATACCCAGCCGATTTAACTTTAGCCAAAATTTCAGACATATAATAAACAACATGGATATAATTTTCAACGGAGATTCGCACGTTATTGAGGTAAGCGATGAAAGCTACAGATACAAGGAAATAAAGTCGGGCAATGAACTTATTTTAAAGTTTTCTTTGGCTGAATTCCTCGAGATACCACTAGGGGCATATTGTGTTTTTGAGGGCGAAACTTACACACTCAAAGCCTTAGGGAATTTAAAAATGGTCAATTCTGAAAACTATGAATATACCGTAACTTTCAAGAGTGCGCAGGCAAATTTAACACAATATAAGTTTAGAAACACCGTCGATAGAAGGCTATCATTTAACCTCACAGCAAAGCCACAAGAGCATTTACAGATGTTAGTAGACAATCTTAACAATCGTGAAAGTGGATGGGCTGTTGGGGATTACGTGGACTTAACTGAAACGCTTGTGTCATATGATCACACGTCTTGTTTTGATGCCCTAAATCTTATTGCAGATGCGTTTAAAACAGAATGGGAAATAGTAGGTAAAACTATTTCTCTCAAAAAGGTTGAATACAACAAAGATGCTCCGTTGGTTTTGGGCTATGGTAAAGGAAACGGATTTGTCTCTGGAACATCACGAACAAATATAAGCGAGAAACCACCAATTGAGGTACTATTCACGCAAGGGAGTGATACAAATTTAGACACAACGGCATACGGTGCACCAGAGTTACTATTGCCAAAGTTTCAAGCGTTAAATTACGATGGTACATACTTTGAAGGCGAAACGGGGTACGATGCGACAAGCACAAAGGCTTATATAACCGATTTAGATGGCTATTCAGTTAAAAGAAGTGATAAGACCTTAGAGACAAACACAGAAGATAGCATAGATTTGTCTAATATTTTTCCTCAAAGAGTTGGCACAATTTCTGCAGTCCAAGATATCGATGTAGACAAAAATTGGTACAACATAGTTGATAACAGCATACCCGACTCACTAGATTATGATGATTGCTTGATAGCAGGAGAAACAATGACTATCATTTTTCAAAGTGGAATGCTCGCAGGTCGTGAATTTGAGGTTAATTATAGCCATGATGGTGGGTTAATTGAATCTAGTAATTTCACGGTTCCGTTATCCGTTAGGACACCTCGAAGATTTGAGATTGTACCTGCTGAATTAGATGGCGTGTGGATGCCGTCCGAGACATTTAAACCCGTTGTAGGAGATACCTATATAGTTTATCATATAATGATGCCCGATGCATACATAAGAGATGACACAACGAAAACAGGGGCGTCTTGGGACATGTACCGAGAAGCCGTTAAATATCTATCCGACAACGAGGATAATGAATTTACGTTTACGGGTACACTTGACACGATTTGGTCTAAAAATAATTGGTTAACGTATGGAGGTAAATTTATCTTAGGAGGATATGTTTTCTTTTCAAATGATGATTGGCTTTCAGAGGGTATAAACGTTCGCATAACGGGATTGAAAACCTATGTGAACAAGCCATACGCTCCAGAGCTAACGCTTTCTAATGCTACGGTTGGTAGCAGTTTTTCGAGCAATTTAATATCAATCGAAAATAAGGAGGTTGTGATTGATAACAATAAAAAGGAATCTACATTATTTACTAAGAGGCGTTATAGCGATGTAAAGACAACTATGGAGATGTTGAATAGTGCGCTATTAACCAACTTCACCGAGTCTGTTAATCCAATTACAGTGCAAACAATGTCGCTATTAGTTGGTGATGATGCTCTTCAATTTCGATTTGTGGACAACATGACATCACCTACAGAAGTAACACATAGTGTTAATTATGACAATGAGACACAGATATTAACAGCTGATGCAGGAATTATTCAACACATGACTTTAGGTATCACTACTTTAACATCTAGTCATGATGTGAGTGAGTATAAGTTTTGGTCTGTAGCTGAATACACATCTCCAGCATTATCAGACAGCGATGTTAGCTATTATATTTATCTTAAAGCAAATAAAGTGTATTCGTCTAATTGTAGATTTTTGCTTTCAGAAACTGCAATAGCAATGGATGATGGACTTGATTGTTATTATTTACTAGTAGGAATATTAAATGCTGAATTTGACGGTGAAAGAAGTTATGCAAGTATGTACGGATTTACTGAAATCTCACCTGCAGGCATAACAGCTAATAGGATAGCAACAGGGGATGGATTGAGTTACATAGATTTCCTCTCTAACAAGCTTCATTTAGGCAATGATACAAGTTACTTAGATTGGAATAACTTACAGGCAGACACGCTATCAACAACAAATTTAAGCCTTTTAAATTGTTCAATCAAAGATAGTTTAAAAGTCGATGGAACAGCAACGCTTGCTAACTTCAATTTTTCAAATGACAAAATAGAGTCAGTTTTAAGTGAAGAATTAGGCTCATCATTGGTCCTTAATGGTGCAGATGGTACGATAAGTTCATTCTATGCTCCAGATGGTTCAACATCATCTAATCAGAAGAATATAACGTTAGGTAATGGAAGCTTGTATATCCAGAATTTCGATACTATCCCAAAGGGGATTATATGTGATTCAGATGGTCTATATTCAGATAACCCACAGACAGCAACAGATGAAAACACGATAGCATCACATCTAGGCTCAATTGTTGGAGTTGGTGAAAGTGATATGAATGTAAACTCATCATTACCATCATCCGACTATAATTATTCAGCAGGCGTTATAGGAAGAATGACAAGAAATGGCACAGCACCTGCATACGGTGGATATTTTGACAATCTTTTTGCAAATGGATTACTTCTATCCACTCGATATGTTAACGAGGACACAGGACCTAATCCAACAGAAGATTCATCACTATACAAGATTTTGTCGAATAGCAACACATTTGTTTTCAGTCTTGGAAATATTGCTAACGTGATCACGTTCATTTTACCTCCATATTCTCCACAAGTTGGGCAAACGGTATTCTTTAAAAATGCGGGAACAAAGGGGCTAAGAATTGGCACAGCGAAATACCATTCTATCTATGTTGACCACACGTCAGTAATTGATGTAACGATTAGCGCAGGCAAAGGAGCAATAGCAACGTTAGTCTATATTAATAGTACAAACACAGATTATAGATGGTCGGTAATTGAGATGTAATACATACCATTTTGCAAATTATATAAAAAAAGTGTAGATTATTAAAATTGTATTATTATCTTTGATATATAATATTAAAAACATGGATTTGACAGCACTAATCACCCCAATCATAGCATCACTTATATCGAGTGGGGCATTGATAACCTTGGTTTTTTACCGAGAAAACAAGAGAGCAAAACAGCTAAAAAACGATGTAACAGCATCCGAACAATGGAAAGCGTTATTTGAGCGAAGTGATAACAAACTTGAAAACGCAAATAATAAGGTAACCTCGCTTTACGAGGAGTTAAAAGTTATTCGTAATGAAAATAATCAGCTTTCAACAGATAAAGCAGTTTTGACCATATTAAAGTGCGAAAGTGTTGGATGCCCAAACAGAAAACCTGCCCTTGGCGAGGGTTATAAATTTTTAAAAGATGAAACTATCAGCTAATTTTTCCTTAGAGGAAATGACAAAGACCAATACAGGTCTACCAAACAAGCCAACAGACTATGTTATACGTAACCTTAGGCTATTGTGTAAAAACGTACTACAGCCTGCTAGAGAGAAGCTAGGAAAGCCTATTATAGTAACTAGTGGCTACCGGTCAACGGTTGTAAATCAACGTGTAGGAGGTGTACCAACAAGTCAACACGTTAAAGGCGAAGCATCCGATATTGTTTGCAAAAATCGTGAAGATACGAAAAGGCTTTTTGATATATTAAAGGAGACCGATTTTGATCAACTCATTAACGAAAACAATTTATCATGGATTCACGTCTCATATAATCGCTATGAAAACCGTCATCAAATATTTTCATTATGACCAAGAATTTAATAATTTCCAACCTTGTTTTGGTGCTTATTTTGATAGGAACGATTTACAGTTGGAATGAAACTAATAAACAAAAGGAGGTGTTTAAGTCGAATCAAGAAACCTTGCTAAATTCGGTGAGGTTTTACAAAACTGCCGATTCGTTGAGCGTGGCTAGTGTTGGTGAATTAAAGCTATCAGAAAGCCAATTAAAGGCGCACAACGAAGACTTAATAAAAACCCTAGCAAGTCTTAACATAAAAGTAAAACGTCTCACAGAGGCAAGCAAAACAGCATCAGAGACTATTTTACAGCTTAAGACATCATTACGAGACACAACAGTCATTGTTAACAATTACCCCGTTTTAGCCAAAACATTTACTTGGAATGATGCGTGGGTGAACGTGAATGGACTTATAACCGATTCTACGGAGGTGCAATGTAATATTGCAATCCAAGACACATTAGTTCAGATAGTCCACAGAATACCTAAACAATGGTGGTTTTTTAAGTGGGGCACAAAATCACTACAGCAAGAAGTGACTACTAAAAACCCTCATACAAAAATCGTATACACAGAATATATAAAAGTAGAGTAATTTTTTTTCATAAGTTTATTTTTTTGAGAGTAGCATTCATCGTGAGAAGAGTGCTATTTTTGCGTAAAGCAATTATGTAAATAAGATTTAACACATTATTTTGCTATAATATTTGGTAGTCTCAATAATTAGCATTATATTTGTATCAAGATTTAAACAAAAATATTAATCAATAAAAAATAACTATGAGAGAAGAGACAATTGAAGAGCAAATTAACATCCAAATTTGCAAGTTTTACGAGGGAATGACTAACCTTGAAAATAGATTTAATTCAGAAACTCAAAGATGTGATGAGTATGAAGATGCGATAAAAGCACATGAAACTTATCATGAAAACATACACAAATTGATAAAAGAAACTAAACTTAATATTCAAGAATTAAATAACCAATTAATAAAATAATTATGACAAACGAAAACAAAGAAAAGATTGAAGAAATCATTGAGACAATTACCGATTTTTACAATGAAAAATTAGGCGATAATATTGATAATATCCGAAACTCATTTAGAAGCAATACAGAGGAAGAGGAACAAGCGTTATTTGATGCACAATTTAAGCTTGAATACATCGATGAATCCTTAGGAGACGTAGTAACAATTTTAAAAGAATTAATCAAATGAATCTAGAAACTAAATTTAAGAAAGCGAGGGATGAAAAAGACCTCAAAATCTACAATGACTATTGCGATCTTATGAAAAATGAAGGCGCAATGTCAACAGAAGTAACTAAATTATTAATGAAAAAATACGGTATATTCTCTCCTGCAACTATATGGAGCATAAGAAAACGTATTGAAAACAAATTATCATGAAACAATATTTAATCTTAGGAGTAATCCTAACAATCGGTTTTTTTGCCTTCTTAGGCATTATCGGTGAAGTGGAAGGCAGTATATCCAAATTTTTAGCGTTCAAGATTACAGCCATTATTATCATGGTCCTTGATATAATAGCTTTCAAAGAGTGCAAAAAGAGAGGACTATTACCTAAAGAATTTTAACAACTAAATAAATACAATTATGGAAGAAGTAACAATTTTAAGTTCAAGAGAAGTTGAACAAAGTAAGGCAGATTTTGATATTTCAATAGCCACAGCCAAACAATATCCTAGAGATTTGGCAGTAGTTTTGAATAAAATCGAGACATATGCAACTATTGATCAAGAAACAGCAGAGGAATGTTTCTATGTGCTCCCTAGAGGAAATAAAAGCGTTGAGGGTATGAGTGTGCGATTTGCCGAAATAGTAGCCTCTGCATGGGGTAATTTACGTGTACAAACGCATATTATTGGTGATGATGGACATGTAATAACGTGTCAAGGTATTTGCCACGATTTGGAGAGTAATTTGGCTGTTTCAGTTGAAGTAAAACGAAGAATTACAGACAAGTACGGCAAACGTTTCAACGATGACATGGTAGTAATGACAGGAAATGCAGGGAGCGCAATTGCGTTAAGAAATGCAGTTTTAAAAGTTGTTCCAAAGGCGTTGACAAAGAAAATCGTATCAAGAATTAAAGACATAGCTGTAGGCAAGTCAAATGACCTCGAAACAAGCCGTCAACGTATGATAGGTTATTACTCTAAAATAGGAGTTACAGAGGTTCAGTTATTAGAATATCTAAACAAGACAACAATTCAAGAAATTGATGCACAAGCTATCTTTGAATTACGAGGTATAGCCAATGCAATCGCAGAGGGTACGACAAATAAAGAGGATGTATTTAAGGTACATGAGGTGAAAAAAGACCTAGCAAGTGAGATTAAAAAAGAATCCAAAACATCAAAGATTGATGAGGCCATGAAAAAAGCCATCGATCCAAAAGTATAAACCAATATTCAGTTGTTAAGTAATCCTTAACAACTGAATTTAAAAATTCAATTATGAAAAATCTAAAGAATCTAGCAATAATTTTGACTGTGATATTTTTCACATCCTGCAAAACCAGCCCACTAATTGGAACTTGGTTTTGTGATCAAAATAAACCGTTCACCTATTTAACGTTTGGCGAAAAACAAGGCTATATGTCAAGTGAATTAGTTAACGGCAATACATCGAATTTTAACTATTTTGAAACCGACTCAACGCTAACTTTGAAGGCTGATTTTGGTGAAAAACAAATGATGTACACGATTGAATATAGTATAGTCAAAGTTACTGCTGATTCTTTAGTTTTGAACTTTGGAAATGAAACATTAACATATATTAAATTATGAAAGAACAAAACAAACCACAAGGAGATAGATTTAATCAAACAAAAAGTAAATGGTCGTACGTTCGATTTTCTGCATTAAAGCCATTAACGGATGTATTGGAGTTTGGAGCAACTAAATACAAGCCGTTCAACTACACAAAGGGGCTCTCACAGGTCGAAATATGCGAAAGCCTACTAAGGCATATAATCGCATATATGGAGGGCGCAAACAACGACAATGAAAGTCAGTTAAACATTTTAGGGCACATTCAAGCCAACGCCTATTTTCTTGAATACAATCGGTTACATCACCCAGAACTTGATGACCGCTTTATCGAAGATGTTCATAAAAATAAAGGATGTAATAACGATATAACGGGTGGTGTTATCAACGCTTTACAAGAATCGCTTATTGGCGAAGAGAGAAATAACGATGTGTCCATTAATTGCGAGGAAGAAGAACCAAAAGACACATATTTGGATATTCAATGTGATAAATATAGTCTCAATAATAACTTTAATAAATTGCTTGGGGTAATCTTAAATAGACACGTTAGTAGCGATGTAAAACAACTCGAAATAGCTAGACTTATCAAGAGGCGTGATAATGAATTAAACGAGTTATCTAAACGTATTAACAAGGACAATAGTAAACCTAAGGAGTTGAGCGCAGATGAGATTATCGCAATGGCAAAGAACAATAAGGAAAGGCAGAAAGTAAACTATGCCAAAAATCATAAAGGAATAGATTTAAGCCCATACGAAAGAGAATAAACAATTATTAACATAAAAGATTTGGTATAGCAAGGATAATCAACTATCTTTGCTATATCATTTTAAAAGAAAAATTATGAGCAACACGATTTACAAGCCAAAAACCAGAGAGGAATGGCTAGAGTTTAGAAAACACGGCGTAGGAAGCAGTGAAATAGCTTCTGTAGTAGGTGCTAATCCATGGCAGACCCCCTATCAACTATGGAGATTCAAAATGGGCATAGACCCACCGTTAACGGAAAACTTCGCTATGAAGGCAGGGCATTATCTAGAGGATGCAGTAACTCTATTTTGGAGCGATGCAACAGGGAAAGAGGTTATTAAATCATCTGACGGTGATTGGATTATCGTAGATGGTGAAAAGGGTTATCTAAGAGCCTCTCCAGACCGAACCTATTGGATTGACCAAAACAAGAAAAAGAACGCTAAAAATAAGGGTATTCTTGAATGTAAGACAACACAAATGACTATTGACCCAGAGAATATCCCTAAGCATTGGTTCTGCCAAGTCCAATGGCAATTAGGCATAGCAGGCTTACAGCATGGCTCACTTGCTTGGCTAACATCTGGGCGATCGTTTGGCTATGTGGATATTGAATTTAATCAAGAATTTTTTGATTGGATGGTCGAAAAAGTCGATAAATTTTGGAACGTAAATATTCTCCAGAAGATTGAACCAGACTTAATTAATGCAGGTGATGTTGTAAGACGATTTAACAAGGAAAGAGAGGGGAAAGAACTAGATGTAACAACAGATGTTTTTAACGTCTGTAATCGCCTTAAAGAGATTAAAGGAGCAATTAAGGATTTGACCAAAGAGAAAGATGAACTCGAGGATAATTTAAAGCTTACATTTCTTGATAACGAATATTTATCTTACAAAGGCGTTCCAATTGCAACGTGGAAAAAGGCTAAAGATACCGTTAAATTTGATTCTAAGGCATATATGGAAGACCACCCAGATGATAAGACCTATTTAAAAACAACAGTCGGAGCACGGAAATTACTAATTAAAAAATAATCAACAATGAAAGAATTAGTTATTAACTTCTTACAGGAAGAAAACGAAGATATGATTATTGAAAGCCTTGGATATAACACATACCATTTATTAGTTTATGAACTAGGGATAGTAGAGGCACGTATCGACTCTAATTTAACAAAATTACTATACAATAGGGTATATTGTGGAGAAATGATAGACAAGATATACGACTCCCACTACAATTTTGTAATAGAAGGTGTTTGTTATTATGGTTGCATTATTGATAATCAAAGAGACTATGATAATTTGCCTTCCGACATCAAAGAACTTGTTAAGTATGAGTTTAATGTTGGATTGAATACCGATTTAGTCGAAGGATTAAAGAATTTAAAAATAGAACTATGAAAGAAGAATTAAGCCAGTGGGTAGAACAAGAACGTTGTTTTCGTTGTTTTTACTATAAAAAAGGGCAACTAAGACTCTATATTGCAGTTACTAACAGAAAGATTTGATACAGAAGGGACAATCAACTAACTTTGCCGTATCATCAAAAAACAAAGAACAATGAAATTTGAATCAAATAAAATTAACATAAGAGAGAAAAGACCTTGGTAAAATAATCATCAAAACGCTTGCAAGTGTCAAAAATAAAGACTACATTTGTGGAGTAATCGTAATTTTTCATTATATGGCTGTCTGTGAAGATGGCTATATTTTGGAAATAAAAAGTAAAACATTAACAATGAAGAAAATAAGAACAAAAGATATTGATCCTAAAAAATTGATTACTAAATCAGAATATGCAAGAGCACAAAAAGTGTCTCCTGTAACAGTACAAAGAATGATTGAGAGAGGCGATTTAACTATCGTTAAGGCTCAAGGCGCAGAAATTATACATCTATGATGGTTTTTTTCAGCAATCAAAACGTTAATAATTAACAAGTAAAAATCAAACAAATGGTAAATGGAGGATACTATATAAAAGCTAGGAAAATACAGAATAGCGAAATTTCCAATAAGCCTCCTCATGTTCGAGAAATATGGGATTGGCTAATAAAAGAAGCAAACCATGTTGATAGTGATTCAATCAAGAGAGGGCAGACAATGCGCAGTCTAAGGGATATCCAAGAAGGCTTAAAATGGTATGCTGGCTATAGAAAAGAGGTCTATTCTAAGAGCAAATGCGAAATGGCTATGAAGTGGCTAAGGAACGCAGGTATGATAACTACAACGAAAACAACACGAGGAATGGTTATAACTGTCTGTAACTATGACTTTTACCAGACCCCTAAAAACTATGAAACGAACAACGAAATAGTTACGAAGCAAACAATGAACCAACAACCTTGCTCCACTATAAACAAGAATGATAATAACAATAATAATAAAGAACTAAATATACCGTTCGATTCCTCACTAGAAAAACCCGAAAAAAAGAAATCTAGTTTAGATACTCCAGAAGGAAAAATACCATTTGATGATGTTTGGAATTTATACGACAAAAATAAAGGAAAGGATGATGCTCTAGTAAGGAATTGGAATAAAACTAGCAAAGCAAACCAATTACTAATAATGGAGTATATTCCTAAATATAAAAACGCCCAACCCAATAAAAAATATCGTAAAGATTTTAGTTCGTTCCTAAATAAAAAAGCTTGGAACGATGAAATAATAGATTACAATAAACCAACAAATAACAACAATTATGGAAATACCAAACAGCAAACCGATCAATCAAACTTTAATGAACGAATTTCTGACCCGTCTAGGCCAAAGAAGTATCGTTCCACGCTTTAAGATTGAAAAATGCGTCAATGAAATACCTGCTATGCTTTTTGAAGTCTACAAAAGAGAAGTCGAACTAAGAGGCAAAACATTTATAAACGATGCAGAAACCCGTAACAACCTGCTAAAGGCTTCTAAGTGGCTAACAGACCCAAACACGAAGTCAAGCCTATTAATCATGGGAGTGCTTGGGAATGGTAAAAGCACGTTATTAAAATCTATGCAAATTTTGATAAGTATCTTATACGCAAATGAAAAAGACTCATTTAAAAAGGTTTTGCGCTCAATAAAAGCAAATGACCTAGCAAAGATTGTCCAGAACGATGCTCAATTTACTGAATTAAAACAATGTGATTTACTTGCAATCGACGATATAGGAATAGAGCCGTCAGATGTAAAGGTTTACGGTAACGTTTACAGTCCACTAGTCGAACTTATTTACGCACGCTATGATGCTCAAAAGTTCACGGTAATGACCACTAATCTAACCGAAGATGAATTATTTAACAAATACGGTGCTCGAATTTCAGATAGATTTGCAGAAATGTGCGATCAAATAGCATATGAACAGGGATCTTATCGAATTGAGAAACCAAAAACAAAATAACAATGGAAAATACAGCAGTAGAAAACCAAATTAACCTCTATCAGATGTATGATCAGACTGTAGAGGATTTTAGTGAGTGTGGTGGCGAAATACAAATTATTGAGAATGGTAAAATAATTTTACGGTTTTTCAATGCGTCAATTTCAAAAGATGAAGAAGGTCATGAAGTTGTTTATTTTTTTGATAACGATGAAAGGCGTAGTTGGGGTTACCAATATTCAGCTATTTCAAATATAAGATTTTATCAAAACACTCATACCCTCACAATTACCCTCTAAGGGCAATTAATTAATTAATCATACAAACATGTCATTATGAATAAAAACAAGCTTAAACATCAAGGAAAGCACCTTAAATTGAATTTTGACTACGTCACATTAAATGGATTAATCAAAATGGATAAAATTTTAGGTAAGAAATGTTGCCTAAGAGGGAAATATTTACAATTATTAACGTCAAGTATTAGGTATAATCTAAATAGTAGGTTATCTTTGTAAAACTAAAATTACAGATTATGAAAGATAAAGATTTTGAAATTAAATATCTAAAGGATGAAATTAGATTAAATAAGGAGAAGAGATTCTCTTTAATTGCCAGAGAAAGTAGAATTATCGAAGGTTATATTGATATTATCAAACGAAGAGGAATTAATGTTAACGTTAGAGTTTTTGAAGGTGGGATGTATCCTTTTAGGGAAAGGAATATAAATATAAGCGTTGTCAATAAATTAATACCTTGTGTTTTGATTACAGATAAAGACAGAGACAAACTTATTAGAATACCAATTGAAAGCATTACAGAAATGGGAGCAGATACTGATGGTACAATAGTAATAAGATGTTTAGACTCACAACGATATTAAATTACAGATTATGAAAAATAAAACAAACGGGATATGGTTGCATTTTAAAAGTGTAAATGGGTCTTATGAAATTGTTGAAACCACGTATAATGGTCAAGGAGAATGTAAGTTACAAACATTGTTGGATTACTATGGCTATCGAATAAAAGACTCTGATATTATTGATACAGACAATATGGATTGTGGCGAGATTATTGAAAATCAGAGTTACTATTTTTATACAGAAAATGCTTATTATTCTGGATACTTTGTAAATAGCGATAATTTTGCAGAGTTGTATGAAAAAGAATTAACCGATATTATCCCTGATGAAATTATGGATCAGTTACATGGTGGTAAATTATGAAAAACGAAAAATTAACCCACGCAGAACTTGAAGTCATTGCTGAAAGATGGCTTAAAAAAAGATGTGGAGCAACAGGGATTGAGGTAAAATCGTTTAATGATAGTGGAGAGATACCCGATGTCATAGGTTTTAATTCCCATGGTTCTTTTGTAATTGAAGCAAAAACGTCTTACGGCGATTTTATTGCCGATAGAAAGAAACCATTTAGAATTAACCCGGAGCAAGGCGTAGGCGATTGGCGTTTCTTCATTGCTGAAAAAGGTGTTTTGGATGAAGCGTACATTCCTAAGGCGTGGGGATTAATCACCGTAGAAGGTGGGAAAATTACAAAGGTTCATAACCCTTATGGCAAAGGAAATATCTATAGTCTGTGGACTAGAAACGTTAAAAACAATGAAGCAGAAAGATGCATGATGTACACTTTATTGCTTCGAAAAAATAAATAACTATGAAAACAATAAAAGAAAGTTTACAAAAGTGTTTGTCTACTATCAATAGTCCGATAAAATGTGCTAAACTCAATCTCGAATTAATGAGAACAAGTGAACCAACAGAGGTAAGTTTACAAACGCCATATACGGAAAGCGAACTTAACACTTTTTGGTGGAAATTAGATATAGACCAAAATAAGGTGTTCATGATTTTAGGCACAATATGGCTAAAGGATGGCTCATGGTTGGTCCGTGATTGGGATCACAATGGATGGATATTGAAATCTGTAACTGAAGTACCAAAAGAATTAATAAGAAAATAACTATGAAAACAATTAAAGAAAAAGAGGTCGAAATTAAAACGTTCCTCGATACAGTCTATGTGGACCATTTCGCAGTTGATACAAAGAGTGTAGAATTTACAATTAAAGATAATGTCATTGATTGGGAGGATGTGCAAAAACTAGTCGGTTTTGCAAAAAATAATGGATTGGAATTATCCATGGAAAAGCAAGAAGAAACTGATCAAGATGGAATTACGGAGTCTTGGATTATGTTTGAATATAAATTGCCAAATTATCACGAAAATGAAGTGAAGAAGTTTATTGAATCCATTGGAGGTAAAGATATTCGTTTTTGCTTATCTGGGACAGTTGTAGGCTGGTTATTTGATATTCCATATAGTTATGCTGATGATAATTTTAAAGCCTTAGAACACGAAGCAAAAAGGTATGATTATAGCTATGAACCACCGAAAGGAAAACGAGTTGGTGAATTTGGAACAGCATCATTTTATAAATATACACTATGAAAACTACAAAACAATTAAACCACCTGCTTAGGAAGTATGTAATTAGTCATGGCTATGCTTGTAATAATGAGTGTGAATTTGGAGACTTAAATTTAAGCGACAAAGAAGAAAGAGAAATCTTTTTGAATGGACTAAAGGAAGTTACGCTACCATTTATTTCAATCCCTGGAAATGAAAACATGGTTAGTTTAGATGAGATAGAACCATTAATAAGATTTGCTCTAGAAAATGAAATCAACTTGCAACTATACCTAGAAGATGGTTCATTTTACAGAATTCAATTAGAACTTTTGGAATTTACAAAAAACTACTCTCGCAATCGTCCCAATAAAGCCTACATATTTTTTAGAAAATATGAGGAACAAGGGATTGAAGCCGTTCTTAATAATAGTTTTATAATCAAAAAACCATTATTAGATTTGTATGAATTAGTAGATTTGGCTACCTTTTGTCATCTATATGACTTTGACATGACCATATACTCTATGTATGATGAGGATGAGGAGGATGAAGAGAGAAACAACAGAATAGAAATTATCTTTACCAAAAAATAAAATTATGAAAACAATTAAAGAAGAATTACAAGAGTGTGTTAAGCTTTCTGAAAGTAAAATAAAATGCGCTCAATTTGGATTGGCTACATTTCAAGTAATGAGTATAAGCAGAATGCGAAAAGTTAACTTGCAAACTAATTATACGGATAGTGAACTTGATAATTTTTGGTCTGAATTAAATATTGATATAACGCAGATTGTTGAAATACAAGGGATTATATGGTTAGGAAATGGCAATTGGATAACTAGAGATTTAGGGACTAATACGTGGCAGGAAGTTTACACTCCGTCTATTCCAAAAGAACTAATAAGAGAATAACAATGAAATACACAATTAAAAAAGGTCATCATTATGCTTGGCCTATGTTCACAATGCCTATGAGGTTACACAAGGAGAGGCTATACGAGGTTATATTCTCTAATGAATGCTTTGATGCTTATGTTGAAGAAAAGGGCGCAGTCAATAAGATATTTGGGTGGACTGACGGTTTGGCTTTAAATAGTATTCATAAGAATAGCAGACGACTTGGATGGCGACCGAATAAAGACCGAACTATAACTATATTTTTATACTTTTATACTGATGGAATATTAACAAAGACAGAAAAGACTAAAATTCATAAAGGAGAGGGTATTAGATATAACGTTAACTCTAGTAATGGCGAGTTATTAAAAGGAACTAGACACAAATGGGGATGGTGGTTAAGTCCTTTCTTTGGTGGTGTTTTCCCTTCAACTTGTAAATTTTCGATCACAATTAATAGAATAAAATAATCATCAAATTTACAATTATTAACTAAATATATTTGGTATATAGCAAATAATGCCGTATCTTCGTAACATAAGAAAGAGATACTATTGCATCTCTAATCAAAAATTACAATTATGACTACTTCAATCATCCCTAACCTAACCTCTAAGGTTCATATCGGCGACCACCTAACAACCCCATTTGGCGCAAAAGTTATTGTAACAAGAATCAAAGAAGAATCTAATATGATATATTTCGATTCAGAAGATGGCACATTCGATGCTTGTGGACACGTTTGGGAATTAAAGTCAACAGAGACTGGTGAATTTTTGGCTGAAACTCCTGCTAGCTTAATTCCCAAGGAAAAGAAAGCAAAAAGAACAAAGAAAGTCAGTAATTTTGAGGCTATCAAAAAGTTCTTATCAAAGTGTAACAACTCTGGATGTTCTTTTGGATGGAGAAAAGATGATTTATATTCGATATGGATGAACATGTTAGTCGATCTTAACGAATTAGCTAAGAAAGAAAATAACAGTTTTGCAATTTCTGTTACAGAACAAGGGTTAAACAATGATAGTATTTCAGACAAACAAGCTTATTGTCTAGCAAAATGGGCTGACAAAGTCGGTTACAAAGCATAAACAAAACTAGGAGGTTGGAAAATCTGACCTCCTTTTAATCAATAAAAATTACAACAATGAAAATTAATGAAGATTTAATCAAAACATCCCTTCTAACGGGAAGGAGAATAACTGTTAGAGCGTACAGCGATAATAGCTTGTTTTACACAGAAGCGATAATCAATGGTAACGTAGTAGCAGAATTAGAACCCATAAAATCTCAATGGGCTGAGGGCTTTGGACTTAACGATATGATGGAAAATATGCTCACAAAAATAGGTGAAATCATTAAAGAGTTGATAGCGAAAAAAACATTTTTTTATCCTATTATTGATGCCTATTGTGGGGCAGATTCTGGTATTCACTATGGCGAACCTGCAATGAATTTACTCATGTATGGAAATTTGGAGGGCGTAAAATGTTATTAAATTTTTTGATAGATTCAAGCAAAAATAACGAGTTTCGATTTGTGGATTATGCAGATACAACTGTATTTTGGTATTTGGCAAACCGTAGATTAGAAGAACCTACTTTTCGAGAAATTTTTTGGGATAAAAAGAAGATAGGTGAATATACTGATTTTGCTTATTTTTACTCCAGAGAGGATAAACAGAAGGTATATAATGGATTTGTTGTTTATGATCAAAAGACTTATGATGCCCTTTGTGATGAGTGTAAAAACCTCATTGTTGAGCAATGCCAGAAGGATAAAAATCTTGGACAAGAATTAATAAAACGAAATATACACGTAATAAACGACAATCATGAAAATATATAGAGTAACAGCAACTATTTTAGATTCAACAATGCTTTGGAAACCAAAAGGGATAAT
>Ga0172378_10002071_pt1 | contig 18714 bp, 21 predicted proteins | sample GrowelOW332metaG_FD_119755 | JGI IMG/M metagenome (GOLD analysis project Ga0172378, IMG submission 119755) | Groundwater microbial communities from an aquifer near a municipal landfill in Southern Ontario, Canada - Pumphouse #3_1 metaG | ecosystem: Environmental > Aquatic > Deep subsurface >... | reverse complement strand
GTATCAAAATCGGCAAATAGTCCTTTTATATCTTTTTCTGAGGGATAACCGTTAGCTGAGCTTTCTATTTCTGAAAAAATATTTGCTAAATCAGTATTGAGGCTATCATTAGTTTTAGCTGTTTTAACTACATTTGAAAACAACTGGCTGGGATAGATAAAGTATCCTTTTGTTTTAACTGCATCATCTTTTATTTCTGGTGTAATATTATCATCCGAAAAATTAGCGTAGTCCACACTATCGTCTCCACCTTCAATATAGTTGGTGAAATTTTCACTAATATAACGATAGAAAAGAGTTCCCAAAACAAACTGTTTAAAATCCCATCCGTCCACAGAACCACGTACCTCATTGGCAATTTTCCATATTTTAGCTTGTAATTCAGCTCTTTGATTTGTACTTGTCATTATTTATTTTGTTAATAATTATTTTCTTATCAATTACTTCTATACTTCGATTCTTTTTCATCAAATATATTTAGCTAAAATACAAATTCATATTATAAAATAATATATAATTATTAAGTTACACAGTGAATATTGGTAATATAACACTTTTAATCAAAGCATTGGTTTTAGCGTTTGTTAGTGAGACTTTATCAATGTGTGCAATGTATGTTGGGTTTCTTTCATGTTTTTTGTGGTGTTTATTAATTGCACAACCTTTCAAACAATATATCAGCGCCCATGAATTTCTGTTTTTGTTATCGCCTGTACATTTATTTAATCAAAATTTCAATTATAAATTTACAAATTGCTACTAATGCAGCTATTGCTCCAATAATCATTGAAAATGTTTTTATGAAAGAATTTTGTTAACCCTTTTATTTAGTCCGGGAAATTAGACGCTGATATTTATTTGGCTGGGGATGTAAGCTCAGGTAAAATGTGAGTTTTTAAATTATAACTCATTTGATTTTGTCAAAGTGTCCTTAAACGGAAAATTAAGGCTTTTGTTTAGAAAGTGGGTCTGTCTGTAATATCTGAAATGTAGAACTACAATTGAATTAACCGGAATGTGGTTAAACATACACTCATCGCTGAGTCGTGCCGATCGCTCATGATTCTATTTATTAGCACCAGTTATTATTTCTTCAATTTTTTTTTTAAAAATGATACTTGATCAAAGTATTTTATTTTATCTAAATTATCAAATTTATTCAATCTTAGAAGAAAAAATTTATTATATATATTTTTGATTTCTTTATTTTTATTTAAGTATAAAATGTAATATCCAAAAAACACTAATTCATAAAAAGAGAATTGAGAACAAAACCTTTTTAAATAATCATTTTTTAGATTTGTTTTTAATTGATTATTATTGATTATCAATAAAATAGAGTTAGATATGAAATTGAAATAGTGATCGAAAACATTTATATGTATTGAAAATATTTCAAGAAATTTTTTTTTACTTTCGGATACTTCAATATATCCAACAGCATTTCCAAATATTTCTCTTCCATTTAGGTATATAGGATTTCCATTATTGTTTTTTTCATTATGCAACCATCTTTCTTTTATTAGAATTAAAATATTACAATAATCCTTTAATATTTGACTAAAAATAAACTCATATTGTTGATTTCTTTGTTCAGTGAATGTTAGGTATATTAGAATAATACTAAAAAATGAAAATAATACTCCTACAGTCCCAGCTATATATCCACCAAAATTACCCCAATCACTATTTTGTCCAGATACTCCACATTTAAAGTTTATTAAATAAACAGTAATAGGAGCAATAAGTGCGATTAGTAAAAATATTATAATTAATCCAAGTCTTTTTTTCATTTAATGTAATTTATATTATTCTGTCCTTTAATTTCTTTATAATTGGTGCTAACAATTTAATAACAAAACAAGTTGGATTATTCCCATATATCCGGGGATACCCCAATGTTTTGTTTATTTCATTCAAATATTTCATCTATTGAATCCTTTATTTATTTTAACAGCTTAATCAGCAATTTCGGCTATTTGTGGTAGTAATTGTTATCACTTAATTTTTTAGTAAATACCTCTCAATCTAAGAATCTGGTGGGATTTTCAGATGTAGGCTAGAACTAATAATTGTTTATAGAACGTTTAGAATGAATCTTAAAGTTAGCTAAAATTCTGATTCGTTAGTTCTTATATTCTATTGAAAATATTATAATTATGAAAAATACACACATTCCTAAAATTTACGGTTTGCTTTTTACAATGAAAGCACCTTTGGATTTATAAAAGGCAATGTTTTCCGACATTGTCAATTTATATAGGAAGCTTTTGATTACGCCCATATATGCGGCAATCTTTAAGATGGCATTATATAAATTGAAAAAGGCAATCAAATTATTTTGATTGCCTTTTTGTCGATCTGCGGGGGGTCGAACCCCGGACCCGCTGATTAAGAGTCAGCTTATTTTTGTTGTCATTTAAAATTATTAGTTTTTATTTGTCTGATATATAGACGTTTAATTAATTTTGTTTTGTCATAAAGTTCTATTTAACTACCTTTATTGATAGATTTGTTGTACCTATGTTGTACCCAAAATTCAACTCAAATGATTAGTATTAAAACAGTTCTGAGAAAGAAAAAACTATCTACAGGCAAATATCCAGTTTATTTAAGAATTACTAAAGATCGAGAGTCAATTTTTTTTCGCACCCCATATACTGCTTTGGAAAGGGAATGGGATAAAAAGCAAGGAAAATTCAACAAAAATGCAACTGACTATTTGAGAAAAAACAGGTTATTAATCAAATTCATTGATAGAGCAATGAACATTGTAACAGATCTTGAACAAGATAAATCTGATTATACTTTATCTGATGTTGAAAGTTTATTACGTATTAAAACTAATCCTGTCAATCGATCAGTCTTCCCGTTTTGGGAGGAGATCATTTCAGAACAAAAGATTGCAGGCAGGACTGGCAACGCCCGCATTCATTCTGACACGTTGAAGTCAATTAAACAGTTTTCTAAGACTAAAGAACTTACGTTTCATCAGATCACACCAGAATTTTTAGAAAAATATGAATCCTGGTTACGTTCGAGAGGGGGGACTGATGGTGGAATTGGGGTGAAAATGAGATCAATCCGATCTATCTTTAATACCGCAATTACTAGGGGGCGCATAAAGGGAGATATTTATCCCTTCAAAACTTATAAGGTGTCAAAACTCAAGGGTAAGGGAATTAAAAAGGCATTGAGACTCGAAGATGTACAAAAGATTGCTCAACTAGATCTAAGTGAGTATCCTACTCTAATTGATACAAGAAATTATTTCATATTCAGTTTTTATACACGAGGGATGAATTTTGCGGACATGGCTACTCTAAAATGGGATGATATTTCGGATGGGCGGATTTATTATACCCGTTCTAAAACAAAAGGAAACTTTCAGATTAAAATACTTCCACCTGTTCAAGAAATCCTTGATTACTACAAAGGGAAACACAATCAAACGGATTATGTTTTTCCAATATTGTTGCATAAGGATATGACTTTCTCCCATTTGGAGAATCGGAAAAGTAAGATATTAAAGAGGTACAACAAACGATTAAAAGAAATCGCCAAATTATGCGGGATTAATAAACCTGTATCCAGCTACGTTGCCCGTCATAGTTATGCAAACAGCTTAAAACAAAAGGGAATTTCCACAGATATTATCAGCGAGTCTATGGGACACCAGAACATTGCAATAACGCAAGCCTATCTAAAGGAATTGGATAATTCGCTAATTGATGAGGCTATGGAAGTATTGCTTTAGAATTATTCAGTATTCTAAAACTTTAACATATCTCAATGTAAACAAATTTGTTTATATTTGTAGGTATTAATATCATGAGCACCATAGAAGAAAATATCACATTATTAAAGGGGATACATCCAGGAATTATTCTTGAAAGGGAGTTAAAGAAGAGAAAACTACCCAAAAGACGTATTGCATTGACAATTGGAGAATACCCTCAACTTTTAGGAGATATTACTAAAGGCAAGCGTCGTATCAACCCGGCTCTATCCATTAGACTTGGCGATGCTTTAGGCATAGATGAAAGTTTCTTTTCTGTTTTACAAGCCTATTACGATATTGAACAACAAAAGAAAAAGCAAGCCCGAAAATATCACCCCAATTTAAAACTTTTGAGACCTGTTTTATTTTGGGATACAGACCTTGATTCGATTGATTGGGGAAAGAGTAAAGCCAGTGTAATTAGACGCATATTTGAGCGGGGCAACAATCAGGAAATTATGGAGATAATTCGTTTCTATGGTAAAAAGGAAGTTCAAACTATTTTAGCTCAGATCTCAAACCGATCCTCAGTATTGGAAAGCAGTATGGAGAAATATCTCCGATGAGTATATGACCAGCCAACTAAAATACAACACAATAAAGCCTCAGCTACGAAATATTTTATCCTGGCTGATGGCTGAAGAAACTTTCAATCCTTTTCGGCTGGTTGGTGGTACTGCATTAAGTTTGCAATTGGGGCATCGCGAATCCGTTGATATTGATTTATTTACAGAGGCTTCTTATGGCGAAATAAATTTTGATGCCATTGATAAACATTTAAAAGACAATTTTGAATACGTTGATTCACCTGATGTGCCGGTTGCAATGGGTAAGTCGTATTTTATAGGTAATTCTGCTGAAGAAAGCATCAAGCTTGATTTATTTTACACCGAGCCTTTCATACGACCTGCTTTAAAGATTGACAATATAAGGCTAGCAACTCTTGACGACATAACGGCAATGAAGATTGATGTTGTAAGTCGTGGAGCACGGAAGAAGGACTTTTGGGATTTACACGAGTTGTTAGACTCCTATTCAATCCTTAAAATGATCCGGTTGCATGAAGAGCGTTACCCATATTCACACGATACCAACGAAATACTCAGAAATTTCACCAATTTTGAAACAGCTGATAATGATTTCGAACCTATTTGTTTGAAAGGTAAATATTGGGAACTCATTAAGCTGGATTTTGTTGAAGCACTTGAAAAGTTAAACAACAAACAATCTTAGATTCGCATTAATATACTTCGTTATCCCCTTTTAGGTGCTAATTGCATAACGCAGAAGTCAGTTCCTGTTCAAACCCGTAAACACCGCGGGTTACATTTCCGAAAGATTTTCAGAAGGAAAAGGAATAAAAAATGAATGGAAAAATTGAATGTGTTGATGCGAGATTTTAAAAAGTTTTAACCGGAGTTTACGCAGGTTAAGTCTTTTTGAAATTGGCTTGAAGTAGTGGGAAAAATCAACTCTTTCAATTTTGGAATGAATGGCTTTATGCCGGAAGCTTTTGAAAACCCGGAGGGCTTGGTCTTGCGGAAATGTAGTTATTTTGTAGTAGGGTTTGAGAACCTAAGGCTTTGGAAACTTAACCGTCATCTTCCACTCCAACTTATAAATCACACTCGTGGTAAAACCGGAATTACGTTAATTATCTCTTCAAAAAAATAATTGCTACTTTTTCTGGATTAATTTCTCCAGCCGTGCCACCATCTCATCCTTTTCTTTCAACATGCGTTCGTAGAGGGCAATTTTTTCTTCGTGAATTTTCAATATTTGTTCAATGGGGTGAACGTTTGTAGTGTAATTCACTGCAATTGAACCATTATCAAATGTATTGGAGATAATATTTACAGCTTGATCTTCGTCAAAATTCTGAAAAGCTTCCACCGGAATTTTCAAAGTACTTGAGATTTGTTGCAATAGTGGCAATTCAATAGTTTCTTTCTGTTCCAGCAGTGAAATTTTCTTCTGGGTCCAGCCTTCACCAAGCTCATAGGCCAGTGCATCCTGTTTAATTCCCAGCATTTCACGAAACCTTTTCACATTGCGGCCTTCATGTACTTTAGCTTCCATAATTCTTTTTTGTTTTTGACTAATTCAAAGATAAAAACAATTTTGGTTAACTAAAACAAATAGCCAGATTAACCAGTCCCGGTAATATATCCCTCAAAAGCCATGATTTTTAATGTGTTTGATATCGATAATTTTATGAAAAAGTTGCACGGATTTAGGGCTTGTCCCCTTTCGTAGATCCCTTATCCGTATAAGAATATTTTATCCTCTCTTAGAATTGAATATGCTATTAAGCTTTGAGAAATTTGTGTTGTACCGTTCATTCAAACAGAAGAACGCCAATTTAAACGATACAAAACACAGAGGACAAGCTATTTAAGACTTGATTGCCAACGATAAGAGCTGATGATGTTGATAAGATATTAGTCTTCGCCAATTGGGACCAAACTCTAAAATATTGATATCACTCGGGAAAAGCTTCCCAACTCAGGTCTGTTCAGTTGCAAATATCCATTAAAGAAGATAGAAGAATTACACAAAAAAGCTTTAAAACAGGTTTGGTTTCCCGAAGTTAAATTGACAAAATGAAATATATTTTACTAAATTGCATGAGTGAAAAACCGAACTTATGCCCCAATCAGAAAAATCCATAATCCTCAGTAAAGCTAATCATCGCCAGAAAAATGTTATTTTGTTACGTTTTGATTATGATGTTGAGCTGGCCAACCGCGTTAAACAGGTTGACGGGGCACGTTGGAGCCAAACGATGAGGTGTTGGTATATCCCGGAAAGATTGTTCAATCTTCATTCGTTTTTTGAGACCTTCCATGAACAGGTTTATATTGATTATTCGGACTTGAGACCGAAATCCACCCTAGTCCCGGTTCAAAAAAAGATTGTGAAAACTTATCCATATCGAAAGTCAATTGAACTCCCCAAAGGTTATCTTGAGAAATTAGAACAAAAGCGATACAGTGACAGTACCATCAGAACTTATTGTGCCTATTTTAAAGATTTTATACATCATTTTGGAGAACAACCACTCGATTCGATCGATACTGAAGCAATCAATCAGTATATTCACGGGTTAGTTAAAAATGGGCATATATCTGCGAGTCAACAAAACCAGCGAATTAATGCCATTAAATTCTATTATGAAAAGGTTGTTGATGGGGAACGACTCGCCCTTTCCATTGACCGTCCCCGCAAATCAATTTCTTTACCATCAGTGCTTAGTAAATCGGAAGTACAACAAATCATTTCAAAATGCTACAACATTAAGCATAAATCCATCTTATCGCTTATTTATTCGGCAGGTTTGCGCAGAAGCGAGTTGATCCACTTAAAGCTTATGGACATTGATTCTCAAAGGGGGTTAATCCGTATTAAAGGGGCGAAAGGGAAGAAAGACCGGCATAGCCTACTTTCTGCGCCCTTGTTATTACAGCTACGGGGCTATTATAAAAAGTATAAACCCCAAACCTGGTTGTTCGAGGGGCCTGTGGCAGGCACTCCATATAGCCCAACAAGCATTGCAAAAATTTTGCACGAAGCCTGCGCCAAGGCTGGTATTCGCCGGCGGGTTACCCCGCATATGCTCCGTCATTCCTTTGCCACGCATTTGCTTGAACAGGGAGTAGATTTACGCTATATCCAGGAATTGTTGGGGCATGGCTCGTCAAAGACAACAGAGATTTACACTCATGTAAGTAAGAACTATATTGAAAAAATCAAGAATCCCTTGGATGACATTTTTAACGACTCAACATAATAGGTGTTGTTATACCCCCGATTTGGAGGTATAACAACACCTGAAAAATTGATAATAGAGAAATAACAACACTAGTATTGATATATACTAGTTGTAGGCAAGGCGAGAAAAACGACACAGCATATGGATACAAATGATTTATCACGAGAAACACATACAGCGATTATTGATACGGCAGAGAGATTTCATCATGATTTGACCTTGCAATTCGGAGTGTTGGCAGGAGTTTGCAAAACAGACAACGAGTATCTTGATGAATCTGAATCAATGATTAAGGAATGGCTGACTGATTGGGATTTAGAAGAAGCAATTATGGATATTTTCTTTGATAATCCACCGAGTAAAAAGGATTTTAAAAAAATTCTTGATAGGTTATTGATAAACATCGAGAATGTAAGAAAGACTCCAATAGAAAAACGTAAATTTGACCTTTGGTAAACTGATAAAGAATGGATATATCAGAACAATATAAAGATTTGACAACCAAGATTAATGAGAATCTACCTTTAAGAGCATTTCCGATAAGGGAGTTGGTGCAGATTTTTCGTAAAAAAGGACACCCAATTACCTTAAAGACTGAGTTGATTATTACGAGTGTTCATAATAGCGGAGATATTTCTGGGATAATGTGTACAGTTGAATTAGTTGACGGATATAAAATGGCTTGTGCATTGACACATTTGATTTTTTCAAGGACAGATACACTTTATTCTGAGATTGCTGATTATCAAAAGAAACGAGAGAGAAGAATAAAACAATTAAATTTGACTGGATTGAATTGAAAAACGCCCAGCCTACAACACACAATATAAAACAGTTGGGGTTCAGTGGTTTGCGATGGTTTGCTTCTCGCGCCAACTTTTTCCTCGGTGGATAAGAACGCAGCCCGAAAACCCAACCGTTTCATATTGTCAAACGTTGGGCACAATTCAAAAAGACAAACCAGAGACAATGAAAAAAATTTCACTAACCATTTTAATTACAATAACCATGTTTAACTTATTCGGACAGGGAACGAAGTCAAAAGTCGACAAAGAGTTCAAAAAAATTAGCTCAAAAATTTATTGCGTTATAAAGGTTGAAGTCGCTGACGACAAGGACGCTGACTTTGAAGTACAAGGAGACGACCAACCAGTTTTTAAAAAAATTGCAGGAAACCTTCTTTGTTTTTACGGAGTTGACAAGGGAAGTCATTTTGACCTTCTACTTCAACGAGACTTGCCAGAAAATGTAGGGACTGACGAGCTTGACCAATATTCACACGACAATCTGCTAAACTATATAAGTGACAAAACACAAATTCATCAAACACCATTTGGGGGAGTTGGCTTCTCTTGCGGTGGAGACCATGAAGCAGCACTTTTGACCTTGCCCGAAATATGGAACATGGTAGTCGAGAGATTAGGCGAAGAAATAGTCTTTGCGGTTCCATCGAAGGACTTAATAATTTTTGTCAGTGCAGACAAGCAAGAAAGCATAGACGGTCTTGAAAATATGGTTGAAGAAGTTCATAAGGATGGGGAACGACTTCTATCAAAACAACTATTTACTTACAAGGACGGTAAAGTTGAAGTGAAAAAATGAACTGTGCCCAATCGAGTAGCCCGCCCCGCCAGTAAATACTGACAGGGAGAGGCTCTCACACCACCGTACGTACGGGTCTCGTATACGGCGGTTCGCTAGGTCATAGGAAACAAAACCGTGTTTGGTTTAATTTGATTGTAGAGTTCCAACAAAGGGACATAGCCCCGCTTTTTCAAACGTTCAACCGTGATTGTAGTCCCAAGGATCGGGCTTTGGGCAATTGCCCATCCTCCCATCCGCGAGCGGCTCCATGCGTAGGCTTGACTGGGCGGGACGCCCAAACGGATCAGGTTTTTCCTTTTCCGTTCGGGTTTTTTCCAGTGATGCCAGATACAGTACCGGAGACGATTGCGTAACCACCCGTCAAGTTCTGCGAGTTTGTTTTGGATGCTTGCCATGCGGAAAGCATTTATCCATCCCCGCTGAGTTTCGCCCAGCTTTTGGATTCGTTCGTCAAAACTCATCGGCGTGGTTTTCCGGGTAATGGTTTTCAGCTTTTGTTTCAGCTTCTTCCACCCCTTTTCGGACACTACCAGTTGATATTTGCCGCGTTCACCTTTCCGGTAGGTTGGCACAAAGCCAAATCCTAAACAGGTAAAGTGCACAGGTCGGCGAATACCGCTCTTCTCCCGGTTGATAGTCAACTTCAACTTCTTTTTAAGAAACTTAAAAATAGTGTTGCCTACCTTTCGGGCGCTTGTCTTGGTTTTAACATAAATGCTAAAATCATCAGCATAGCGGACAAAACGCAAGCCCTGTCGTTCCAGTTCCCTGTCCAGTTCATGTAACATGATGTTGGACAGTAACGGACTGAGCGGGCTGCCCTGTGGCACGCCTTTTCTGCGTTTGTGCAGCTTCCCGTCTATTTGGATCGGGGAACGCAGCCATTTGCGGATCAGGCGCAAAGTATCGCGGCATTTGATTTTGCGGTAAAGCAATTGTAGCAGGTAGCAGTGGTCAACCTCGTCAAAGAAAGTCTTCAGGTCGATATCCACGATATGTTGAAAACCCTCGTTAATGTAACCCTGCGCTTTTAAAACTGCCTGCTGCACATTCCGGTTCGGACGGAAACCAAAATTGGAGTCCGAAAATTCAACCTCGAACCGCATGTTGATTACCTGTAACACCGCTTGTTGAAGCAAACGGTCGGTTACCGTAGGAATACCCAGTAACCGGGTCTTCCCGTTCCCTTTCGAAATCTCTACCCCTAAAATGGGTTGTGGCAAATACTTCCCGCTCCGAACTTTGGCTGTCAGTTCTTCTTTGTCGACAGACATAAGTTCCGACAGTTTTGTTACGGGCATGTGGTCAACTCCTGCCGAACCGTGGTTCTTCTGGACTTGCCGCATCGCCTGCAACAGGTTCTTTCGTGTTAAAATTTGCTCAATCATTCTAGCTTTCTTTCTTGTTTCCCTGTCCCGCTTAATGCAAGGCTGGTAAATGCCTCCTTGCAGTATTTGGAACAACTTAACGTTCGGCCCTTCGGTTTATCTGTGGGACCTCCGTCTTTTCAGTGACGGCCCGTTTCCAAAGCCTACTATGGCCTCTGCTGACTTCTCAACGGCTTTCGCTGTTGAGACCTCCCCAGGTAAGAGCATCTTCCTTCTCCCAATCGCTGCCTGATCTACTATTTTGGCACTCATCCCTTGCGGGAAGTTTTGGACGTCACAATGATGTGCTTGCTCATCCGGCCTCATAGCCTCATATCAGGTTCCTGTCCGTCAGTACCGGGATTTGCCGGTTGGCTTCCTTCACTGCATACCTCGCGGTAAACCAGCTTGCCACTTGCTAATGCTTCAAGACGTTACTCCTGCGCATAAGGGACTTACACCCTCCGGAAATATTTCATGCATCACACTACCATTTAACACCGGGAATTTGTATTTTCAACATTTTTCCTGAGCTTTCAGTAGTGTGTGCACATGCTCATGCTGGGCACACACAATTTGTAATATGGCAGGCGGGGCTTTCATCGGTTTGACAAGTCAAACCAGTGTTGCCACCTCCTGCGGGTCTGACAGGATTTCTGTTGGAAATCCCGCCCGACCATATACAAGTGACCGTCAGACTGTGCAAAAACTAACCGACGGCTGTCGATAACTTACCCTGTTAATTTTCCCGATCATCACTGGTTTTGAGTAACTTCAGGAAACAATCAAAACCGCCACGTTATGCCACACGTTACCGGAGAAGAACGCAACCAGCTGATCATGATCAGCCTGGAAAGCTGTGTCCCTGTCGATGCTTTTGCCCGGGCCATTGATGCCTTTGTGGATGCCACCGACCTGGAGGGTTTCGGCTTTGCCCATGTCACCTGCAAGGAAGAAGGGCGGCCGGCCTTCCACCCCTCTGTGCTGATGAAGCTCTACCTGTACGGCTACCGTTACGGGATCCGCACTTCGCGCAAGCTGGAACGCGAGGCACGCCTGAACCTGGAGGCCATGTGGCTCACTTCGTGCCAGGCCCCCAAATACAAGACCATTGCCGATTTCCGCAAGGACCACAGCAAGGCATTCCGGCAGGTGTTCCGCAGCTTTGTCCTGCTGCTGAAACAGTGGGACCTTGCTGATGGAAAAACCATCGCCATCGATTCGTTTAAGATCAGGGCACAGAACTCGCTCAAGAACAACCTGAACCAAAAGAAGATCGACCGTCACCTCGAATACATCGACAACAAGATCGCTGAATACGAAAACATGCTCGACCAGGCCGACCAGGAAGAAGACCGGCTTGAACTGCAGGAAAAAATCAACCGGCAAAAAGAACGGAAAGAGGGCTATCAGGCGGCAGAACGCCATTTAAACGGTTCGGGGCAGGAACAGGTCTCGCTGACCGACCCGGATGCCCGCTCGGTGGTGCTGCACCGCAACATTGTCAATGTAGGGTACAATGTACAGGCCTCGGTGGACGCCAAAAACAAGCTGCTGGTGGAATTTGACACCGGCGATGTGAACGACTCCCATGCCCTGGGCCCGATGGCCACCGCCACCAAAGAACTGCTAAAGCCGGAGGCCATGGATGTGTTGGCCGATAAAGGCTACCATACCGGCGAAGAGTTACAAAGGTGCGGACAGCAGGACATCACCACCTATGTGTCGCCAAAAGCGACGGTCGTAAAAGATCCGGGCATCTACCCGGTCACTGCTTTCAAATACAACAAAGACGAAGATTGCTACGCCTGCCCGGCCGGGGAAAAGCTCACATCAAACAAGGTCTGGTACAACCACTCGGGAAAAGGCAGGACGCCTGCTTTCCGTTTTCAGCGATACACGACCACCGCCTGCAAAACCTGCCCGCTGCGTTGCAACTGTACCAAAGGCAAGGCAAACGGCAGGGCCATCGACCGCAGCGAATATGCGGATTTTATTGCCAGCAACAACGAGCGCGTTACGGCCAGCCCTGGTTATTACCGCCAACGGCAACAAATTGCGGAGCACCCCTTCGGCACCCTGAAACGGCAGCGGGGGTTCACCTTCACCCTGATGAAAGGGAAGGAAAAGGTGCTGGGAGAGGTTGGGCTGGAATTTATCGGTTACAACCTCTCGCGTTGCGCCACCATCCTGGGTATCCCCCAACTGGTGAAAGCATTGCGGGAAGGACGTTCCCACGTATTCATCCGCATAATCACCTCCTTTTTGAGCCGTTTTGACGGGTTCAAAATGTTCCAGGCACAAACAGTCAAGATTTATTGTTCAAAAAATCAATGCACCACCAACCTCCAAAATGCATTTTAAACCTTATATTTAACATTGGTTATTTTTAAAAAGGAGTTTTTGCACAGACTCCCGTTGGCAACCATTTAAGAGTGCGATACACATATGAAAACGAAATACGCAGATAAACGGACAAACTCTTGTGGACATACTGAGCAGATAAATGATATTGAGATGTACTATGAGGAATATGGAAATGGAAAACCATTAATACTCTTACATGGATTTGGTGGTTGTACACAGAATTGGCATCCTTTTACAAATGAACTTTCTGAGAATTATCGATTAATTATCGTTGATTTACGAGGACATGGTTATTCCACAAATCCTGAGAACAAATTCACTCATAAGGATGCTGCTAATGACGTGTTCCTCTTGCTTGATAAATTAGGGATTGACAGTTTCTCTGCTATGGGAACGAGTTCTGGTGGAATGAGTCTACTACATATGGCAATAAGCCAACCCAAGCGTATTGAGTCAATGATATTAATTAGTGCAACTTCATATTTCCCCAAACAAGCAAGAGCTATTATGCGTAGAGCTTCATTTGAAACCTTGCCAGATGAAGTACGAGAAATGTATCGAGAATGTGCAAAACGTGGAGACGGACAAATACGTCAACTCATTTCTCAGTTTAACAAATTGGGTGAAAACTATGATGATATGAATTTAACTGAACAAGATTTATCAACCATTACTGCCCGCACGTTCATTATTCAAGGAGATTGCGACAACTTTTTCCCGATTGAAATTTCGGAAAGTATGAATCGTTCTATTCCGAAATCTGAATTCTGGATTATTCCTGGAGGCGAACATGTACCAATTTATGACACAAAGATTTCGTTTACTTCAAGAGCACTTCGATTTCTTGGTGGATTAGATAACAAGACATAATAAGATGGATGTTTGATAAACATGAAAAAAAGAAAAACGGTTGCCAACAAAGAACTAAGGTAAAAACCAAGCCAAGTGCAAAATATTTTACAGTTTGGATTTCCCTGTTTTTTGCAAGGCAAGTTCAACCCCCAAAGTCAATTTACAGCCAAAGTCGATTTAAAATCTTGATTGTACTGCACACCGGATTTTGCGATTGCAAAAGCCTGTTTTAAAAGCTTATTTGTTACAGCAATTAGCGCCAGCTTTTTGGATTTACCTTTGGCAACGATCCGCTCATATAAAGCCCTGCATTGTTGATTGTTTTTGGAGGCAGTGAAGCTGCACATAAAGAGGTAATTCCTCATCACCGGATTCCCTTTTTTAGATATCCTGGAACGTCCCCTGACACTTGAGCCAGATGATATTTCTATGGGGGATAATCCAAAAAATGAAGATACCTGCCTGGCATTTTCAAAAGCGCGAAAGCCGTTGGTGCATACTATAAGCAGGATAGCTGTTTTCCTACCTATTCCAGGTATGGACGTCAGGTTGGTGAGCAACTCTTGTTCATGGTATTTTATACGGTCTTCCATTTCACGTTCAAGTATTTTAATCTCGCACTGAACCTGGCGGACCTGCCTTTTAAGGGAAGTAATTATTTTACCTTTTACCCCTTTGTCCAGAAGGCTTTGAAGTTTGTTCTTTAGTGCAGTGCTCTGCTTAAAATAGAGTGTTATTGTTGTATGCAGGTCCTTACATTCTTCAATAAATTTGGGACTTGGGGCCCACTTGGATACTTTTTGCTCCTGTGCGTATTGCACAATCATTTTTGCATCACTTTTGTCCGTTTTATTATGTTGGAGCTTCATTTGTATAAAGCGTTTTATTACCAATGGATTGATAATAGAAACAGCTACTTGGTTTTCATGTAAGTAAATGGCCAGGGTTTGGTAATAATTGGCCGTGTATTCCATAACGCACTGTAATCTACCCTTAACTAGCTACGTTTAAGATTAGATTATTCCGGTTATCGGTAAAAATTCTTCCCATTCTTCTTTTACTTAAAGTAAATTGAAAATACTTTGCCCCAGCAACCAAATTATCACCACGGCTATCATCAACAAAAACCACTTCGGGACAACCACCTTTCGTTGCAGCTCCCGTTTATGATCTTCCAGAAGCTGTTCCAGTTTATCAGTGTCAATATCATACTGTAGTTTGGTGGTTTTAAGAATATGCAATTGCCTGGCAATCTCAGGAGCAACTTCCTTAATATTTTTGCTGGTCTGTTGCAGAATTTCAATTTCTTCAGTCAATATTTCCAGCAACTTCTGTTGTGACAGGTTTTTTCTCATAACCTGAACCCTCGTTTTTTAGTTGGCCTGCTTCGCTGTCTTTTTTCTTGATCAATTGTTCTCTGGTTCTGTAAGATTAACTTCTGCAAATTTCCCGCGCTGAATGCACGGTGCAGGGAGTTGGCTTTTACTGACCCCTCTCCAATTTGAAACCTTACTCCAACAACTTTTCCATCCAATGCCTGCTTTAAATGCATCTGGATGCCATGCCCTTTCATTAATTCGGCATATTCAAATATATTTTGCGGGTTTTGAGTTAACACTTTTCCATGGGCATTGACAATCTGCCGCCGGAAGCGTTCCTCTTTTTGCTGTTGAACTTCTTTTGCTGTAGTGAATTTCCAGTCTTTGGCGATGTTTTCTGCAATACGTTGTGCTTTTTTGCTGATGTAATTGTCTTTATATGCTTTCCCGTTAAAATCAATCCGGTTGACAAAAATATGCAGGTGTTTGTGGTTCCGGTCAGAGTGCAGGAATGTTATGTACTGGTTTTCTTTCAGGTCCATCCTAGAAAGAAAATCATCAGCAAGCCGGGCAAAGTCTCCGTATGTGAGTTTGTCCCCGTCAGGAATCGCCGGGCTAAGCACAATCGAAAAAGAGTTTTTTTCACACCGGGCATTCAAATTTTGGAACACCCGGAATTCTTTGGCTATCTCCGTCCCGGTTTCGCCTGCAACATTGTGCCGGCTAATTTCAATTGCCCCTTTCTTGCTTTTTGCATAGTCGACGGCATTGGATACGTGCGCTATGCTTTTGGCTTTCCCGATCATTGTTCAAATTTTTCTAGGTGGGCCTTTATTAGCTTTATCACTTCTTCCAGTTCCAGGAGAATGGTGTCATTCTTTTTGAAATAATCGCTTTTAACCAGGTTGCTTATCACTTTAAAGTTGCGGTGATAGATATGGAGGTTTTTATAAACCTCCAACTCCTCCGGCGTGAAACGCAGGGTGACTTTTTGGTCCAGGGCGGCACGCCGGGCAAATTCACTGGTGCTTAGGTTAGCCTCTTTGGCAGCCAAAGCAATAGCTTTCTTTTCAATGTAGTTTACCCTAAAAGAAATGTATTGTGTCCTCATCTTTTTTTTATCAGTTATGTCCCAATGAAAAATCCCTGATTTTTCTCCCTTTGCGAGTTTAGGAGCAAAGCAAGAGGTCAATTGTGCAACATTGACACCTCTTGAAATAGCTTACCGCACAGACCTCCGCTGTCGTTGGCTTGAGATGGTCATCAGTTGGTTCAAATCTTTTTTGCCTTCGTAAAGGGCAGACATATCGACACTGTTCGAAAGGTCGGCCATTAACTGCTTTGTCGCTCTGTTCCCGGCCATGTCATTATCGAGATAAAGGCCAACTTTTGGGTAAGGCATGGCAATCTTTTGAACCCGCTTGATAAAAGAAACCGAATTCAAAACCAGAAAATCTGATTTGTGCGGTAAGCCCGGATAAAGCGTTAGCAAACTGAAAAAGTCGAACATCCCTTCTGTTACGCTCAACATTTGGTTGCCGGTATTGAAATAAGAAATGTCTTTGGGCGTTGCTGCATTTTTGTAATATGGATTTCGGAGTTCCCAGCCACCGGAAACATTCTCCAGGCCAATGGCGAAATATCTTTTTCCATTCATTGAATAATGAACCTCCCTGGCATAGCTGGCTGCTATCTCCACGCTAATTTTTCTCCGGTTAAGATACTTCACTAAAGCCGGGTGCCGGATTGGAAAGATTTTACCGATTCGAATTTCTGCTTCTGGCTCCAACCTAGTCAAAGTGTTTTGCTGTTGAAAAGAAAAAGATGGAATATTTCTGTTGAGAATGAAAAGCGCTTCCTGAACACTGCAGCGATTATTCATTTCTATAACCAGGTCAATAATATTTCCTCCTTTCCCGATCCCGTGATCGTACCATCGGTTGAGTATCTTTGATACCTTAAATGATGCATCCTTTTCTTTTCGTATTGGGCTCAGGTACCAGGCTGAGTTCTGGTTTTCTCTTGCCGGAGAAAATCCGGATCTCTTAAGAAATTCTGTTATCGGAATTTCTCTGGCTTTATCGCATTGCATTTTATAAAATCCCATAATTTATTTCTTCCTGTTTTCTGATAGCATTTTGTTGAATTCATCTTCCATTTCCAGTTCTTCTTTGGATGTTCCCATCAACCAGAGGTCGATGTCTTTTTTATAGAAGAACTTTTGCCGGATATTGGCATTGTTCCCGGTAGGGATGAGTTTTTGACTGAGCAGTTTGTAGATTTTACTTTTCGACAGCCCCGTGTACTGGGCCAGCTCTTCGACATTCAAAACCGTTTTGTTTTCGAAAAGCAGGTTCTTGATCTGTTTGAGTTCGCTTAGAACTTGTTTTGAAAGAATTGTTTCGTTTTCCATGTTGCATATATTTGATGATAAATGACGCCTGATGCGTAAAATTTTCATCAGCAAATATGTGCTTGTATTAGGCAGTATATCAAGACGGCAATTGCCGTTACGGGAAAATTACGGGAGAAATACTTTGTATCGCCCAAGAATTTTTTGAAACACCTTCAGGTTTTCTAAAAATTCCGTTTCGCTTTCATTCACAAACTCTGAAAACCGCGAGTTCAAACTCGCCCTGTTGACCTCCGAGCCATTTAAGGTAAATCTGGATTCAATGAATCTGAAAAGCATTTCCTTACGTTCTTTTTTAAAATCTTTAATACCTCCTTCAATAAGCAGGTGAAGAATTCGGAATAGCTTCTTATAATCCGCAGCAATCCGGTTATCCGATACCAACCGGAAGTCGATTTTGCTTAATGACTCAAAACCGTTTAATACCAAGTTTAAATTTTCACGGTCTGGTTCCGAAAATCCAAGATCGGGCAGGTTCACTCCATTCATGTTACTTCTGTTGAAATGAAAACAGGATGTGGGATTATTTTGATAAAGACGTTTCGCTTCGTGCCAAGAGCCAACAATTACTAAAACAACGAATAGCATTATTAAAACAGCCGATGTACAAATTACGACTTTGAAAGCCGGATACCCCAATTCCCAAAACATAGCTGATAGAGTAATCAAACAAACCAGCATAATAAAAAGAATCACAGAAGTGTGGCTCTTTAAAACGTGTGTACTGAGAAATTTTTTCCCTTTTCGATTGAGCAGGTAAAATAACTTTCCTGTTTTCTGAATAATTGCTTCCATCTTCAATAACCTTTTTCGAGTAAAAGTTGATTCTATTTTCTGTTTTCAACAGCATTGGAAATCAGGGAACCAAAATTATTGAATCAGGCAGGTAAAACCAAGTGAAAATAGTTGTAGTGGTAGTGTTTGTCGTTGTTTAGGCCATATTAGACTTCAAAATGTTGGATAGCATATATTCTGTGATCTGATATATGGATGTATGTAGTGATATGCATTAGTCGAATTTGTTGTACCTATGTTGTACCCGCATAAAAAAATAAAAGCCCTCCATCTCTGGAAGGCTTAATTTTACTGGGTCGGTCTGCAGGGGCTCGAACCCTGGACCCGCTGATTAAGAGTCAGCTGCTCTACCAACTGAGCTACAGACCGATTTCCGCCTTATTTGCGCGGACAAAAATAGTTTTTTGTTCTTAACCTATCAAGTATTTTAAGGCTTTTTATTC
>Ga0172378_10002069_pt1 | contig 18715 bp, 17 predicted proteins | sample GrowelOW332metaG_FD_119755 | JGI IMG/M metagenome (GOLD analysis project Ga0172378, IMG submission 119755) | Groundwater microbial communities from an aquifer near a municipal landfill in Southern Ontario, Canada - Pumphouse #3_1 metaG | ecosystem: Environmental > Aquatic > Deep subsurface >... | reverse complement strand
TGTTCCGTTCTCCGGAAAAGGACGCCCGTTTCGAACTGCTGATCGCTTCGCTGGACGGCGTGCCGCTTTCCGCGATGTTCCTGACGATCAGCGATGACCGTGCGACATACCTGTACGGCGCTTCATCGGACATGATGCGCGAGTCGATGTCGACCTACGCGCTGCAGTTCGCCGCGATGCTCCGCGCCAAGGAACTGGGAGCGAGGACCTACGACCTATTCGGCATCGCCCCGCCGAACCAGCGGCACCATCCGCTGTCGGGTCTGTCCCGTTTCAAGCTCGGATTCGGCGGCGAATTGATCGAACGGATGGGGTGCTGGGACTATCCTCTGGATTCCGTGAAATGCGAAGGGTTCTTTGTCGAAGAAGCTACCTGGCGCGGCTACCACGTCTGATGTCCATCGTGGCCACATCCGTGGTTCGGCCGGAGCATGGGTGTTCCCTGTTCGCTACTAGAAATAAACATTGAGCAACTTGGGAATGGACAAAAAAACACCTGTCCAAAATGGACAGGTGTCTGAGTCGAGCGAGAGACGGGACTTGAACCCGCGACATCCACCTTGGCAAGGTGGAGCTCTACCACTGAGCTACTCTCGCAGAAGTGACCGACCTGCGGCTTGGATTCAAGGGCTAGTGCGAGAGAGGGGACTTGAACCCCTACACCGTTGAGGTACTAGAACCTAAATCTAGCGTGTCTGCCAATTTCACCACTCTCGCGGTGCATGTCGTTACGTCAAAGTACCGACAAGAAATATGAGCCGCAAAGGGATCGAACCTTTGACCCGCAGATTAAGAGTCTGCTGCTCTACCAGCTGAGCTAGCGGCCCAAGACAAAATCATTCGTAATGTAAAAAACCAAACCGCATTTGCGCCCGGCAGGATTCGAACCTGCGACCTACGGATTCGAAGTCCGGCGCTCTATCCAGCTGAGCTACGAGCGCATGCCATTCACCCAATTTTCCCGGATTAAAGGAATAGGGTGGAAGAAGGGACTCGAACCCTCAACAACCAGGACCACAACCTGGGGCTCTACCATTGAACTACTTCCACCATGAAGCTGATGCTTGGCTGCTCACCAGTGCGATTCAACGTGCCATAATATGCCCTAAACGTTCTCTTTTGTCAACTCCGGCAATCAAAAAAACTGAAAAAAAGCCATGCCGGAAAGTATTTGTTTACCTAAGAGAAAATTACAACCCCTTGAGCCTTCGACCACCACAGATGAAAACTCAACGAGTCTTTTTTTCCGTTTCCTTCCATGCCCTGGCCCCTCGTTCGGATTGTGCGGAGTTCGTTTTCCGGCGCGGATTCGCCGTCTTTGTTTCTGCGTGTCCGTCCTCGTCCGCGATGATCGCCCTGACGATGACGATCCGATGCTTCCATCTGAGCGTACGGTCGGCGAGCAGGGGAGCGAGTTCTTCGACCAGCCGATCGGTCTCCACGACTTCTCCGGAGCGTCGTAATGCCGGAGCATACGATTTTGCGATCCATCTTTCGATATCCTGCTCGGTAATGACACGCAGTTCCGCATCATCTTCAGCCTGCGCCTCGACAATGAACCCCGCTTCTTCGAATGCCGTCCGCAGATCGGATTCCGACCAGCACGTCAGCGGATTGGATGTATCGGAATAGATGGCGTCTTCGGCTTTGCTCAGCAAAGCGAAGAGGCGTTGGTGGCTTCCATCGATAAAATGCGAGAGGCGAGAACCTCCCGACGGGACGGTCTCCGCGATCGAGATCGTTCCATGTGGCGCGAGCCGTTCCTTGAGCAGCGGGATTACCGCTTTGTCGATCGGGAGTCGTGACAGCAGGTTCCTGCCCACGATCGCTTCGAACACCAGCCCCGTCTCAAGTCGGGGAAGCACATCGATCGCCTCGCCTTGATACAGCTGCGGCTGCATCAGAGCGTCGAGCGTATCGGCGTAATGGCGCAGATGATCGTACTGCTCCTTCGTTTTCGCAAGGCCGACGACCAGCCCTTCCGGCGTCTGCCGGAACGCCTCCCAAAGCAACAGCCCATGTCCGGCGTTGATGACCAGCACCCGGCTGTGTCTGGCAAGCGACAGGTTCCCATATAGTTTGTCACGAAGGCGCTGGAGCAGTTCGCCACGTTCGCTGGTCGTCCGCTGGATCCACTGCATCCGCTTCTTGTCTTCGGGGGAATAGGTGAGGTTTTCGGGAAACGCGTCAGGGGAAGCCGACTCGAGCTGTGCTTCCCGGCGGCGCAGTACATCGTCATGGACCTTCGCTTCATAGCCGAGTGAGCCCGGCTGATAGAAGACCTTGCCCTGCAACCCGGAGGGCAGATACTGCTGTGCGACCCAGTGGTCCTTGTACGCATGGGGATACAGGTATCCTTCGCCATGGCCGAATCCCTTGGCGTCCCTGTTCCCGTCCTTCAGATGGTTCGGAACTTCCGCCTTCGCCTCTTCCTCGACCGCATGCAACGCATCGAAGAAGCCAAGCGCGCTATTCGATTTCGGCGCGGTGGCAAGATACAGAGCGGCATGGGTCAGATGGAATCTGCCCTCGGGCAATCCGATCCGTTCGAACGCCGCCGCATCCGCTTCCACGACGGCTATGGCCATCGGATCGGCAAGACCGACATCCTCGCATGCGCTGATCATCATCCGTCGAAATATGAAACGGGGCTCCTCGCCCGCATGGACCATTCTTGCGAGCCAATAGAGCGCCGCGTCGGGATCTGAGCCGCGCAGACTCTTGATGAATGCGCTGATGACATCGAAGTGGTAGTCCCCCTCCTTATCGTAGAGGACCACTTTGCGCTGGATACTTTCTTCGGCGGCTGCCTTGCTGATATATATCTTGGTACCCGCCGGCGGGGGAAACGCATCGGATGAAGTTTCGACGGCGAGTTGCAGTGCGTTGAGCAGCGACCTTGCGTCACCGTTTGCGATATCCACCAGATGCTCCAGCGCCCCGTCTTCGAACGTGACGGAAAAATTTCCGTAGCCCCGTTCCTTGTCGGCGAGCGCCTGGCGGGCGATGTTCATCAGATCCGTATCCGTCAACGGCAGCAACTGGAAAATCCGTGAGCGACTGACCAGAGCGGCGTTGACTTCGAAGTAGGGGTTTTCGGTCGTGGCACCGATGAGGATGCAGGTTCCGTTCTCCACCCATGGAAGCAGGGCGTCCTGCTGGCTTTTGTTCCATCGGTGCACCTCGTCGACGAACAGGATCGTCCGCTGGTTCCAATGGTCGAGCCGGCTCTTCGCCTGGTCGATTTCATAGCGAAGTTCCTTGACGCCGCTCAGTACTGCGTTGAGCGTGGCAAAATAGCTCTTCGTCGTGTTTGCGATGACCCGGGCAAGCGTCGTCTTTCCTGTTCCGGGGGGACCGTAGAATATCACGGACGAAAGCTGGTCCGCCTGGATAGCCCGGCGAAGCAAGCGGCCTTTCCCGATGATGTGTTCCTGGCCGATGTATTCGTCGAGCGATCTCGGTCGCATCCTGTATGCCAAGGGCTGATTCTCGGTTCCGTGTTCGTGTGTCGCTTGTTCAAAAAGGTCCATGACGGGATTATAGCCGAAGCTTCGGACGGGTGCAATCTATCTGCATGGAACGATGCCTTCGGCCAATGGGCTCCCCGTGCCTGGCGCACATCTTCATGGCTGTGCCGGAATCGTGAACACCTGGGCGATGAGACTGTCGTCCTGCGGTCTGGGCGTCGTCCTGATCGCGTCCTCTTCGATCGCCATCTGGGTGAAGAACATGTCGCTGATCAGCGTCGCGACATGGCTTGCGATATTCCCGCCGATTTGCGCCGGTACCGGCTTGCCCGAATACGGCGAAAGATTCATCTGCGCCTTGCGCCAGATATCGTATTTCTCCACGATTCTGTTCCATTGCTCATCGATGCTGCTTCCGTTTTCCGGCTTTCGTGCGAACTGATCCTCCAACTCCGCGGTCAGTTCCCGCTCAAGCTGGTCCGACCATGTGTCATCCAGCAACGATGTGGCGCTGGTGGTCGAGCCGTTGACGATCGACATCGGTTCTGGAATCTCCATCGATCGCACGATCCGTCCCATCCGACTGGGGATGGTCATGGAAACCGAAGTGCAAGCTTCGTATACGGCAGCGAGCCAGCGCTGGCAATCCGTCCTGAAGCCGGGGATGATGTCCAGTTGCCCGATGACGGACTGTGCCTCCGCGGGCAGGTAAGCCGATAGATCGGCGATCCCCGCTGCGGTGACGAACATGGTCTCCGGGGCGGCGGTGCCTGCTTTCTCCAGCAGCATCCTGATCGCCGAGTCAGCCTTCGCTTGCTCTTGCGCGGAATAGGAATCTACGTTCGGATCGACATGCGCGCACGCAGGAATCGTCAGGACGAGCGACACCGCCGCCATGACGAGAATGCTGTTTCGCCGTATCGTCCGAATCAAACAGGTTGCGCACATGGCTTCAGACTATACCATCGGTGGCGGACGCGTCTACCTGATGGGTTGGAAAGTGTGGGGGAAAACTTCGTTTTTGATTGACTATTTCCTGTTCTGTGTGCACATTGTACGATGAATACTAGTTATGAGACTTCGCCGTGGCGTACGGCGCGCATGGATGCCGGACCAGCGAAGTCATTGCTTGGGAGGATCAACAATCGATGAATGAGAACATGGCAAAGATTCTTTCGACGCCGAGCGTGAGGGAACGAAGCATTTTGAAGAATGTCTATCTGTGGATGACCGCGGGGCTCGGTCTGACGGCTTTGGTCGCATGGCTCGTCGCTCGCACTCCCGCTTTGATGTCCACGCTGGTGACGAGCCAGTTCGGCATGTTGCTGATCGTCGTCGGGATGTTCGCCCTTGTGTTTTTTCTTTCGGCAAGATTACAGCAGATGAGTGTCGGCTCCGCGATCGTCGCGTTCCTCGGATACTCTGCGTTGACAGGAGTGATGCTGTCGACGATTTTCTATGCGTTCGCCATTGGCACCGTCTATCGAGCGTTCTTCACTACTGCGGTCGGTTTCGCAGGGATGAGCATCTACGGCATGACGACCAAGCGGAATTTGGATGGAATCGGCTATTATCTTGGCATGGCGCTATGGGGCATCATCATCGCCTCGTTGCTGAACTTCCTGTTCCGCAGCAGTTCGTTCGACTACATCATCTCGATCGTCGGTATCGTGGTCTTCATGGGGCTGACTGCATGGGATACCCAGAAAATCCAGCGCTTGAACGATGAATACGGCTACCGGATGACGGAGGAGGAGTACCACAAGCTCTCCATCATGGGCGCGTTGATGCTCTACCTCGATTTTCTGAACATCTTCCTCTATATCCTGAGGATCTTCGGCCGCAGGGACAACTAGGCTACCCATTGATCTTCTGGTCGCGTATGGTCGGATCGGATGAATCTACGTGAGATGTTCATGGAGCCATGGCTTCATGATGCATAGGGATCGAAAGCGTCAGGCTTTCGGTCTCTCGTCTGTTCCTACATACCTTTCAAAGCCGAATTCATGATACGTTAGACTTTCGTCGATCGGTTCGTCGAATACTCCATCTGCTTGCTTGAATCCGTTCTTCACATATGTCCGTATGGCGGGTTCGTTGATATCGACGACGAACAGACGGATATACTGGGCTTGCATTCCTTTCGCGAGTGCGATCGCATGCTCGATCATGCGCGTCGCGATCCCTCTGCGAATATATCGGACGTTTACTCCAAGGCGATCGATATAGAGGGCTTTCGCAGTTTTGTTTTCCCATGAGATATGCCGTGCTCCGTCGTTCGATCCGCAAAGTGCGAACGCACCGGCTATCGTTTCTCGTCCATCGATGGCTCTGTCGATCAGTACGTGAAGGCGTCCATGATCGATGTCTTCAGGAAAGAAGGCGCATGGATAGACTTCGTTCCAGATCGCGATTCCGGTGCTATCCATATGCTCGATGATATCGAGATAGACCGCTGTGAGTTCAGGTATATCGCTCTGTCGTGCCAGCCGGAAATCCATGGTTGGAGTATATCATGGAATCAGGCTCTGAACAGTGTTTCATGCAATGAATCGGCCGTCAGTTTCCCAGCAACGTCCTGACCAGCGGTAGCAGCGCGAGCGCGAGGTTCCGGTGGGATTGCGCGTCCATGTGCAACCGGTCGGTCGTGCTCGGGATCGCCACGGCGGAGGCGTCGAAGAACGCTGCGTGGGTTCGTTCGGCGACCTGCCGGAACAACGGCGCAAGCGCGAGGCTTTTTTCATGGCTGGTATAGTCGAAGCTGACGAACGGGCTGTCGGCGACGTCTGCGGCGATATGGATCGGTGAAACAAGCAGGATTCGGGGAACGGGATAGCCGTCTCCGTACCGATATGTCCGTACCGCGTCGACGAGCATCTCCGCGCCTCGGGCGATCAATTTGGGAGACGCGTTGAGATGTGTCTTGCAGTCGTTCGTTCCAAGGGCGATGACGACAAGGTCGAGGGGGCGATGGCTCTGTAGCGAAATCGGTAGCGCTGCCAGTCCGTTTCGATTCGGTTCTATCGGATCGTCCCAGATCGTGGTCCTGCCCCCCATTCCTTCTTCGATTACCCGATATCCCTCGAACCCCAGCTTGTCGGACAGCAGGCCCGGCCATCTGGTATGCTCGTCCCAGCGTCCGCCGTCTGGATTGCTGCCGTATGTGTTGGAATCGCCGTAACAGAGTATGCGTTTCATCAGATACCTCATCAATTGATTTTCCATGATTCTTGACGGTGGAGGGATCTTCCGTCAAGGGCCGTAGACGACGATTCCCTCGGAAAGGCCCTGTTTCAATCCTTGAAAGCTTCGTTGCGGAACCTCGAGCCTACAGTTCCTTTTCCCGACATGCGATAGGAAGTGGGCGTCGGATCCTTGGATCACCGTTTTGCCCCAGACTTCATGCTCCGTTGGAACTTTGACCGCTTCCACTGCGGAATAGGGAAGGTCAGGAAGAAACCCGAGGTTCGCCACCGCGCTGTTGGACGGCCTGTCGATATGCGCCGGGATGACCAACCCGTCCCGGCTGAGGACTTCTTCGATCAAGTCGGAGAAGCTGATTCCTGACGTACTGAACAGCGATTTCTCGAACACTCCGGTCGTTTTTCCTTCAATATCCACGATCAGCTGGTTTCCGAACAGATCAGGGCGGTTCGGGATGTCGGGAAGAAGGTATTCGATGAAGGAACTGAAATCCATGGCGTCGTCCAGATGTGCGAACAACGCCAGAACATGGACATCCTCGATGGTATTGACTTCCATTCCGTACACTCCGACAATGCCGCACAGCTCACAAGCTTCTGCGAACGCCGGGAGGTTCCTCCCGCAGTTGTGGTCGGTCAGGGCGAGGATGTCGATCTTCTGCTCCATCGCTTCCACCGCGAGCAGTGCAGGGGTAAGGTCATCGTTTCCGCACGGACTGAGACAGGAATGATTATGCAAGTCTATTCGCACGAGCATGATGGATGCCGCGGTCAGGCGTCGCCCACCAGTTTCAGCAGCTTCGCGATCTTCCACGAGGCGGTGAACTGGTCGTCGCCTGTCGCGATGATCGCAACGTGCTCTTCCTTCGCCGCGGCGGCCATGTCGTCCGGTACCGCCCTGCCGTTGCAGATCACGATCACCTTGATGCCCGCCAAGGAAGCGACTGCGACCGTGTTCTTGTGCGCCTGGATCGTGACAAGCGCGCTATCGTCCGGGGCGTTCCCCATGACATCCGAAAGCAGGTCTCCGGTATACGCTTGGGAAACGGTAGCTTCCGTATCCGAAAGAACTATGGCCTTGTAGCCTTCCTGCGATGCGATTTCTTGTATTGTAGGCATGATGCATTCTCCTTGCTTGCTTGTCGGAACCATCGGTTTCCATGGTTCCGTGTGCCGTCATTTTATGCCGTCGTCTTCCTTGACGGAGGCCTGCTGCGGCTCCAGCTTGATCGTGGAAACGACTACTGTCCCGCTTTCATCGCTTTGTATCGAGAACGAGTCGGAAACAGACTTGACGTTCGGCAATCCCATTCCCGCCCCGAAGCCTAGGGATCGTATCCATTCGTTCGCCGTGCTCCATCCTTTCGTCATGGCCTTGTCGATGTCGGGAATCCCAGGGCCACTGTCACGGCTGGTGATGACGATCGCATCGGGCGTATATTCGGCGATGATTTCCCCTCCGTCGGAATGGACGACAAGATTCATTTCCAGTTCATAGGCGGCGACCGCTGCGCGTCTGATGGTGTGGGGCGATGCGCCGCTCTTCTTCAGCCGTTTCTTGATCTGAGTGCTGGCGTAGCCGGCGTTCTCGAAATCATGCTTGAGGATCGAATAGGTCTGGACTTCTCCAGTCAGGTCATCCGAAAGCTTGACGTTGTTCGTCCGTTTTTCAAGTTCCTCGATTTCCCGGTTGATTTCGACGAGCAGCGTGCTGGTGATGTCCCTGCTGGTGATCATGCCGACAAGTTCCTTGCTTTTGTTCAATACCGGAAACCGATGGAATCTGAACCGGTCGAAGTAGCTGATGGCGAACGACACGGGCATGTCGTCCTCCAGAACGATCAGGTTGCGGGTCATGTGTTTTTCTGCAGTTTCGTTGATGTATCCGAAATCAAGTGCCTTGATGATGTCATCCATGCTGACGATGCCGAGCAACCGCCTGCCTTGGACTATCGGAACTCCTGTGATCGACTGCTCGCGCATCATGACCTGTATCTCCCGCAGCGTCGTTTTCAACGTTGCAGTCGTCAGCGCTTCGGTCATGACATCCTTGATCTTCAGCCGATAGATCAGTTCCAGAATGACCGTCGGCGAATTATATGTATTGATCGGAATTTCTTGCATGCGACCAGTATACATGTATTCGCAATCGATGTGGAAAAAAAATGGTGCCGGAGCCTGCGATTTCTGATATCTTTGGAGTATGGAAATGAAACAGTCTGTTCAGGAAGACGCGATCGCGGTTCCGGAACCTGTCGTGATAGCCGAGGAGCGTTCGTTCCTCGTGGTGGACAAGCCTGCGGGGCTGCCCACCGTTCCTTTGAAGAAAGATCCACCGGGGAAACGGACGTTGCTGGGAGATCTTGCGTCCCTGTATCCTGAGATTCTCTCGGTGCAGACCCAGCGTCCGTGGGAAGGCGGAGCGGTGCATCGCCTCGACACCGCCACCAGCGGTCTGGTAGTGGTGGCCAGAACCGCTTCGGCCTGGAGAGCGCTGTCCGCGGCGCAGCGTGCGGGACTCTATACGAAGGAGTATGCCGCCCTTTCCGCCGGTCCCCCGACGGATGGCGGCGGGTTTCGAGACGGATTCCCTCCGTTTCCGTACGATGATCCGGCGGCGCTGGGTGGATGCGCCGTGCGGATCGGCAGTCTGTTCCGCCCTTGGGGCGAAGGCCGTAAGGCGGTCAGGCCTGTCGGACGCGACGCTGCCGACACTATCCTGAAGAAGTCTTCCCCGACATGGTATGTGACGGAAGTCTGCTACGCCGGCGACGAAGCGTTTCGTGCAATTCCCTGCAAAAGGTTCGTCTGCAGATTGAGCGCCGGATTCCGGCATCAAGTGCGGTGCCACCTGGCATGGGCCGGATGGCCGTTGGCCGGAGATTCCCTGTATGGGGGCGTCGAGGCGGACCGATTGGGGTTGCGGGCGTTCGCGATCCGTTTTCCCGATCCGGACACCACTGCTTCTGTGGAATTCCGCCTTGAACGGTGACCGGAACCGAACCGTTTGCGAGCGGCACTTTGATATGAATCATAAGGAGCGATATGATGAGTGACCAACGAGAACGAAAGCTTGCGAAGCTGCTGGTCGGGTTTTCCGTCCGGCTGAAAAAAGGCGAAAACTGCCTGATCAGGGCGTGCGATGTGCCGATGTCCATGGTAGAGGAACTGGTGGCGGCGGTCTATGATGCCGGCGGTAATCCTCAAGTCCAACTGTGGAACCAACGTCTGGAACGCGCCATGGTGCAGGGTGCGACCGATGAAAGTCTGTCCGTCTGGGCGGATTGCGATTCCTATCGGATGGGGAAGATGGATGCCTATATCGGGATTACCGGAGTGGCGAATGTCCGTGAACTCGCGTCGATCCCTTCTCAGGTGGCCAAGTATTCGGCCAGATACACCGATCCCGTCCATTTCAAGATCCGGGTCCCGCATACCCGCTGGGTCGTCCTTCGCTATCCGACGGAGACGATGGCGATGCAGGCGAACATGTCCACTCGGGAGTTCGAGGACTATTTCTACAGCGTGACGACCGATGTGGACTATGAAGCGATGGGGAGGGCGATGTCCAGGGCAAAGGAGTTCCTCGATACGGTGGACCGGGTACGCATCGTCGCGCCGGGAACCGATCTGTCGTTCTCAGTCAAGGGGCTGGGATGGATTCCTTGTGCAGGGGAAGCGAATATTCCCGATGGCGAGATCTACAGCTGTCCGGTCAAGGATAGCGTCGAAGGTACGATCGCCTACAATTGCGCCAGTACGTACCACGGACACAAGTTCTCCGATATCAGGTTCAGATTTAGCCGGGGGAGGATCGTCGAAGCGCATGCCGACGACGACGCTCTGATCAACGAGATACTCGATATCGACGAAGGCGCCAGATATATTGGAGAATTCGCTTTGGGATGCAACCCGAAGATTACGTTTCCGATGGACAACATCCTGTTCGACGAGAAAATCGCCGGATCGTTCCACTTTACTCCCGGCAATTCGTACGACGACTGCGACAATGGGAACAAAAGCAGCGTCCACTGGGATCTCGTACAGATCCAGACTCCGCAGTACGGCGGCGGCGAAATCTGGATGGACGGTGAGCTTGTCCGCAAGGACGGCAAGTTCCTGCATCCGTCGTTGACTGAATTGAATTTGTTGCAATAATGTTGCAAGCTGGAAGGTTTCTGACAAGAAGGAAGAGCATCGGAACTTTCCAACATGTCGGATCGCACTTTTTCTTTGTGTGTTTATGTTTTTTTTGTTGATGACAATTTATTACATAGTAGAATGTTACTTATTTTAGGATTGTTTTTTCGAATATATTGTCGACCGCTTGACTTTTTTTTAACACTACGGTATACCATCCGCAACAACATCAAAGGCGATGTAGGAAAAACTTCCTGCATCGCCTTCTTTTTTTACCGGTGTCCGATATCGGTCGTATCCGGTTCTGTCTCGCCTGTACGAATCGTGGGGATTCGTACATCGGGACGGGAGCCGGCGAGGAAGGGGATGCTGTTGCTCTGTTCCCCAGGGGTGGGGAGTATTTCGTACAAAGGCGTGCGATTGCATCCGGCGTTGTCCGGACAATCGCACGTTTTTTATTTTAGACGGCTGGTCCGCGAAGCGACGACATCGTAGGACTGGACCGAGGGAGGAAGTAATGGAAGGACTGTATTCATCGGTAGACACAATCTGGGTGTTGCTTGGCGCCGTGCTTGTATTCTTCATGCAGGCGGGCTTCGCGATGGTGGAGACTGGATTCACCCGTGCGAAGAACGCAGGAAACATCATCATGAAGAACTTGATAGATTTCTCGCTGGGTACTCCGGTGTTCTGGTTCATCGGTTTCGGTCTGATGTTCGGCACGACGGCCGCGGGCGAGTCCCTGCCGTTCATAGGGGTACCCGATTTGTTCGTGCGGGGTGACTACAGTAGTTCGTTTCCCACCTACGCATTCCTGATTTTTCAGACAGTCTTCTGCGCTACTGCGGCGACCATCGTATCCGGTGCTATGGCGGAGCGGACGAAATTCATTTCGTATTGCATCTACAGCATGGTCATCAGCGCATTCATCTATCCGATCAGCGGCCACTGGATCTGGGGCGGTGGCTGGCTCTCCCAGCTTGGATTCCACGACTTCGCAGGTTCGACCGCGGTCCATATGGTAGGCGGTATCGCCGCCTTGGTCGGTGCCAAGTTGCTCGGACCCCGTATCGGCAAATATGGTGCGGACGGCAAGCCTCGGGCTATTCCCGGCCACAGTCTGACCCTTGGCGCGTTGGGCGTGTTCATTCTCTGGTTCTGCTGGTTCGGTTTCAACGGTGGTTCCACCGTATCGATGACCGGTGACGATACCCTTGTCGCCGCTAGCCGGATTTTCGTGACGACGAACCTCGCCGCCGCGGTAGCCGCCTGTGCGACGATGATCGTGACCTGGATCCGCTATAAGAAGCCTGACGTATCGATGACGCTCAACGGCGCTCTCGCTGGTCTGGTAGCCATCACCGCCGGCTGTGATGCTGTTTCCCCTGCAGGTTCCGCCATCATCGGCGCCATCGCAGGTATCGTGATCGTATTCGCTGTCGAGTTCTTCGACAAGGTGGCCAAGATCGACGATCCGGTCGGAGCGATCAGCGTCCACGGCGTGTGCGGCGCCCTCGGCACGTTGCTCGTCGGACTGTTCGCCGTCGACGGGGGTCTGTTCTACGGCGGTGGTTTCAAACTGCTGGGAATTCAGGCTTTGGGTGTTGTTTCCGTAATCATCTGGGTCGCCGTCACCATGACGATCATATTCTTCCTGATCAAGAAGACTGTAGGTCTTCGCGTAAGCGCCGCTGAAGAAGTCGCCGGTCTCGATATCGAGGAACACGGACTCATTTCCAGCTATGCCGACTTCATGCCAGCCGTCATTCCGCAGATCAACGGTGGAAATATTGCCGTGGCGATTCCTGAAACGAAAGATGAACCGGTTTCCGTGCACGAGGCCGTGCCTGTGAAGAAGGTTGTCACCGAAGTTCCTGCAGGTACGGTGAAGATGACTAAGGTCGTCATCATCGCCCGCCAGAGTAAGTTCGAGGAATTGAAGCATGCCATGAATCAGATCGGCATCACCGGTATCACGGTCACCAATGTCATGGGATGCGGCATGCAGAAGGGACGTTCCGAGTACTACCGCGGTGTTCCAGTCGAGATGACGCTGCTTCCGAAGATCAAGATCGAGATCATCGTCAGCAAGGTGCCCGTGCGCACGGTCATCGACACGGCGAAGCAGGTCCTGTATACCGGACATTTCGGCGACGGCAAGATATTCATCTACGATGTGGAGAATGTCATCAAAGTCCGTACCGGTGAAGAAGGGTATGACGCACTGCAGGACGATGTATGATTGCGCTAAAGATCTCAATAAGCGATTGATATAGGTTCCTTCGACTTGGCTGGGGCTTCCGGAAGTTTTTCGGAAGCCCTTTATGTATGGTCATGAACAGTAGGGGAATCCATCGCAGGCCCTTTTCAATTCATCAGGAGAAGAAAAAAACGCTACTTGTCACCCCTGCAGGTTTTCAATCACTTTGTCCAGAAGGTTGAGCAGAAGTTCGCGTTCGATACTCGTGAATCCTTTTGTGAGCCGGTCTTCGCTGGTCGTTGCAATGCCATGAATGCTCTCATAAAGCGTCTTCGCTTTTTCCGTCGGATATATCCGGTACTGCCGTTTGTCGGAGGGGGCCGTATGCCGTATCCTTCCGATCCTCGCATTGAATGAGAAAAATGATTTTATCCTGCATCTTCAATCGGTCTTTCCGAGTTCCGCCTCTTCGGCTTCGCCGAACGGGACGATCTCCACGCTGTCGGAGTCCACATCGGCGTCGCCCAACAGGATCTCGACCTTGCGTTCCGTTTTCGTCAACTGTTCGTCCAGCCGTTTCGTCAGCTTGACGCCTTCTTCGAACAGAGCTATGGATTCGTCCAGGGAGGTATCGCTGTTTCTCAGTTTTGCAGCGATCGTTTCCAGTCGTTTCATGTCGTCTTCAAAACTCATCTTTGTTCTCCGTATCGATCGTCAGTCAATCGTCGCATGCACCGCGCCTGCGGCGAACCTGATGGAAACTCCGTCTCCGGAGGATAGGACCGCCGCATCGGAAACGACGCTTCCTTGGTCATCAGTTACGACTGCATAGCCCCGTTCCAGTATGGCGACGGGGGACAGTCCGTTCAATTCGTTCTGCATGAGACTCAGGCGATGGCGAAGTTCCCCCACCTGGTGCCGTATGCTGTTTCCGATTTCCCGCGAAACATCGTCCAGACGATAGCGCATCTGTTCGATTCTCCGCGATTGGATATCTCCGAGCGTCCGAGGGGCGTAACGTTCGATAGCGAGCCTGGCCGCAGCTGTTTTCTGGATCAGTGCGTCGGTAAGCGCTCGTTTCATGCTTCGCAGACGGACAATCTGTTCCTCTCCGCTTTTACAGACAAGTTCAGCCGCGGCAGATGGAGTAGGGGCCCGCAGATCGGCGGCGAAGTCGGACAGCGCCCAGTCTATTTCATGTCCTACCGCAGAAACCACGGGAATTTCCGAACGATAGATCGCTTCGATCACGCACGGTTCCGAGAACGGGAGCAGATCCTCGAGCGCCCCTCCGCCCCGTCCCACGATAATTACGTCTGCCAGCAGGAATTTGTTCGCTTGGTCGATGCGCGCCGCAATGATTTCCGCCGCTCCTTCGCCTTGGACTGGCGCAGGGAGCACCAGCACGTCGAGACCGACCGATCGTCTGCCCAGTACTTGGAGGATGTCGCGAAGCGCCGCCCCCGTGGGACTGGTCACCACCGCGACCCGTGTCGGATTTTCAGGAATCGGACGTTTGCGATCCGCATCGAAATATCCCGCTTTCGCATATGCCTGCTTGCGTTCCTCAAGCATCGCCAGCAAATCCCCAGTCCCGGTCTGCTTCATCGTGTCGCAGATGATCTGGTAGGTCCCGCGCCGCTCATATACATCGATCTTCCCGGTGACGACCACTTTGTCGCCATCCTTCGGAACGAAATCGAGCTTCCAGAGCCGGTTTTTGAACATGACCGCGCCAATCATTGCTCGGTCGTCTTTCAATGTGAAATACCAGTGACCTGTGGAGGATGGCCGGAAGTTGGAGATCTCTCCCTCGACCGTAAGACCGTAGAATGCCCCTTCAAGCGTTTCCTTGAGGAGTTTCGTCAAGTCTCCGACGCTCAGAGTGATTCCGTCGAGAAGACCCTGTCCATCCATACGATCATTCCTTTTCCGCATGCGGGAGATCGGCTTGCGCCTGCCGCCCCGGCTCTTCGACCGGCGGGTCGGTGAATTCGATCGTCTGCTCCGGCCGCTTGTTTCCTGTCTTCCTGTCCTTCCGCTTGGTCGCGTCCTGTTTGTTCTCGTCGGGCGACACTCCGGTTCTGTTCCGTTTCCTGATGGCAGCTCGTTCCTGCAGATAGATTCCACAGAACGCGAGTAGCACCGCAAGTAGCCAGAACAGCCATGGAGACAGATAATAGAACCGCGAGAACATGTAGGAAGTAAGCAGCGCTCCTGCAAGACCTGTTTCCGCTGCAAAATAATAGTCGAACCGCTGGACGCAGATGGGAATGAATACCACCGCGAGCACGCCTGCAATGACCGCCGCCATGGGGAGCGTAACCACGGCGAATCCCCCGAGGGCGATCAGCAACGCGATCGCGCAAGCCGTCGTACATGCCGTCAGGATTTTCGATACCAATGTCGCGACCGGATGCTTCGCTCGTCCAAGGAAGAAGAAAACGACAGCTCCGACGACCCCTGCGAGCACTTTCAGAAGCGTATGCCACCACAGCGTGTCATGGGTAAGCGTCTGTAGCAATCCTGAGAAAGTCGCACTGTTCGCAAACAACGTCACGATCGCCTGCTTGTCCACGATGCACTGAACTGCCAGCGTCAGTGTAAGGGCGCCGAATGCCAGGCTCCTGATCGGAAACCAGAAGCGTTTGAGAGGGTTGCCGGAAAAACAAAGTAGTACGCCGACGATCACTCCGAGAACCATCACAGGTGCCGAATTCATCGTTCGTTTCCTCCTGTACCGCAGGTATGCGAGAGCCATCATATCATGTTTCGTGGTTTTGGTAACCATCATCGAGAAGTGCTCGAAGGGAATGGGTCGCGAAAAGTTTTTCCAGCGACCGGCCGTCGTCGGTGGAAAACTATCGTCTGGAGGTTCGTGGCGTCAGAACAAAAAAAAGCTGTCCCAAGCCACGAAGACGTTTGGAACAGCTCTTTTTTGAATCGGCGGTAGCCTTATTCCTGGATGATTGCACCAGTGGGGCATACATCTGCGCACGTACCGCAGTCGACACACACTTCAGGATTGATCACGTAAATGTCGCCTTCGGAAATAGCGTCGGCGGGGCATTCGGACTGGCAGGTGCCGCAAGCTACACAAGCATCGGTAATTTTGTAAGCCATGGGAGACTCCTTGTTCCAAAATTTTTTTTATTCAACGGTTCCAATGATAATACGTCCGGTTCCTCAAGGTCAAGGTTTCCTTAATATTTTCATGAGCATAACTTGTCGTGTTGTATAAAGTTAGCTTCTACTAACAATATGCATGCGCACCGGTATTCCTCCATGTATGATCGCTCCGATTGCATGCACTCGTAGCTGGTGGGTATTTCCCTGTAATGAAGAAAAAAAGATACGAATAACGATTCGATGTACTGAAAACCCCGAAGAACGGGTTTTGTATTTTTGTTATGTCTTTCGATGGCGGACTTCGGAAATAAGATAGCAATATGCAACTTTTTTACAGCAAAAGACAGCGATGGATACATACCTGCAGACTGTTTCCTGCAAGGTGTTCCGAACGGGATCGCCCTATATTGAGCCGTTGCGATGTCGCATGCTATGATTCCTGAGGACGGGGAGGTTCGGCGGGGGATCCGAAGTGCTCTCCCCGCTCGGGAGGTATCGATGCAGACGGGTCAGGATATTCCGCAACAGGTTCGGGACATCATCGGGCGGTTCGCTTTGTATGGCGATCTGGTGGAATGCAAGGGGTTCGGCAACGGACATATCAATACGACGCTCGTCTCGACGTTCAATCAGGCCGGAGTACGGATTCGATACACCCATCAAAGGATCAATAAAGGGATTTTTCTTCATCCCGATCAGGTGATGGAGAACATCAGTCTTGTGACGAATCATATTCGAAGGAAGCTGGAAGAGTGTCATGTCCCGCTCGCTTCCAATCGGGTGCTCACCGTGGTGCCAGCCAAGGACGGTCTGCCATATGCGCTCGATTCCGAGGGGGAGTACTGGCGCACCTATTTGTTCGTAGACCATGTCTACACGTATGAGAAGCTCGACGACCCGTCGGTCGCCCTCCACCTCGGCCGTGCGATCGGCCGTTTCCAGACGCAGCTTTCCGACCTGGACGGTAGTCTGTTGCATGAGACCATCTCCCGTTTCCACGATATGCGCTGGCGGTATGATCAGCTCCGGGACGCGGTTTCCCGTGATCTGGCCGGAAGAAAAGCATCCTGTTCCGATGAGCTTTCGTTTCTGTTCGCGAACGAAGAACGCGGCGTGGTGATCAGCGATCTATACCGCCAGGGAAAACTTCGTAATGGTATCACCCATAACGATACGAAGCTGAACAACGTGCTGTTCGACGAGACCACGCGCGAAGGAACTTGCGTCATCGATCTGGATACGGTGATGCCAGGCACGATACTGTTCGACACCGGCGACATGATCCGCACTGCAACGATCACCGGCGAAGAAGATGAGCGGGATTTGTCGCGGATTTCCTGCGATGTGACGTTGTTCCGTTCCTTGATGGAAGGCTATCTGGCGGAGGCGTCTTCGTTTCTGACGGAACTCGAGCGGAGCCTGCTCGCCGAAAGCGGACGGACGACCGCGCTCATCATGGCTATCCGGTTCCTGACCGACTATCTCAACGGCGATATCTACTACAAGGTGTCGCGTCCGGAACATAATCTGGACAGAATGCGCACGCAACGGAAGTTGATCGAGTCGATGGACAACCAATGGGATGTGTTGGAAGCCGCCATCCGCTGATCCTTTCCTCCGCGGAAAGCCCCCGGGGGAGGCTTCCTCGTTGCGATTTCCGTTGCGGATTTCTTCGAACGACGGGTATACTGGAATCGGAATGTCTCGTTCTGTGCTGTTGTGGATTCTGAGGATGAGGGGGGAAGTGTATGAGACTTGCTGTTTTCAGCGACATACATGGCAATCTGCCTGCGTTCAATGCGGTGACGACCGATATGTACGAACATGAACCCGATGGCGTCGTATGTCTTGGCGACATCTCCTTCAACGGACTATATCCCCAGGAATGTGTCGAACTGCTTGAACACCTGAGGCCGATGTGCATCATCAAAGGTAATACTGATTCGAACTTTGAAGAATTTCCGACTTTCGTTCCGTTGGATGATGCCGAACGGCGATTGTACGCTTTGATCGCATACGGTGACAGTCGTCTTTCCGGGCTATCAAAACATATGCTCGAGCGTCTCCCGCTGGTCGATCTACGGGAGATCGATGGCAAACGAGTTCTGTTCTGCCATGGGAGTCCCTGGAGCTTCAAGGACAATTTCTCTCCATCAAGTCCAGCGTTTCCTATGATGACGCAGAAAGTCGATGCATTGGATGTCGACGTCATTTTCTGCGGACACACCCACAAGCGTGAGACATTCGAAATCGGTAGAACGCTGGTAGTGAATGTCGGCGCGGTCGGGTACGCGTTCGACGGCGACCCGAGACCGAATTATTGTATCGCGGATATCTCCTCGGATGGGATATCGATCAATATGCGGCGCATAGACTACGATTATGTTTCGTATCGCGAAGAACTGCTCGCAGAACCCTTGTTCACCGATCTTGCCTATGTGGTCGCGTACGGGCGGTTCCACTGACGGCCTCTCTCGCCGCTCGCCATTCCTCGAGTAATCCGCCAAAGATCCGCCACTGACACTTACCGCTAATGACCCCGCAAAGACCCCGCAAAGACCCCGCAAAGACCC
>Ga0172378_10002067_pt1 | contig 18727 bp, 14 predicted proteins | sample GrowelOW332metaG_FD_119755 | JGI IMG/M metagenome (GOLD analysis project Ga0172378, IMG submission 119755) | Groundwater microbial communities from an aquifer near a municipal landfill in Southern Ontario, Canada - Pumphouse #3_1 metaG | ecosystem: Environmental > Aquatic > Deep subsurface >... | reverse complement strand
GCAGTAAGTCCACTACTCTCCTGCAATTCTTCCCGGTATTAGACAGCTCGACAAAAAACGGGCAACAGCGCAGGCTGTTGCCCCACTCTCCCACAGAATGTTTTTCGGCTCTTTTTCCCTCTACTTTTTCCCGGCTTCATACTCATCAAGACGAATCCGCTGGTGGAAAAACGGGCGAAACTCGTCCTGCCGATGGCTGATATAGAAGATAGTGGAAAGTTTTTCTTCTGCAGCCTTCTCAAGAAACTGCAGCAGCAGTTCGCGATTGTCGTCATCCAGCCCCTGCGTTGGCTCATCAAGCATCAACAGCTTCGGTCCCTTCACCAGCGCTCTGGCAATAAGGGTCAGCCTCTGTTCACCATAGCTGAGCTGAGAAAAAGGGATATCCGCCACGTCCCCCAGCCCGGCCCAGGCAAGCCAGCGGCGGGCGGTATCATGTTCCCGACGAGTCACCCGGGTATAAAGACCAATGGAGTCATACAGCCCGGAGAGCACCACATGCAGCGCCGTTCCCACCCCATGGTGACTGCGGTGAAGCGCGGGGGAGACAATACCCATCTGTTTCTTTATCTCCCAGATAGACTCGCCGCCCCCACGATTTTTGCCGAAGATACGCAGCTCATTACTATAGCATTTGGGATTGTCTCCAGTGAGGATATCAAGCAGAGTTGATTTTCCACAGCCGTTGTGACCGGTAACGAGGGTGTGGTCGCCGCTGCGCACAGTGAGATTCAATCCTGTAAAGAGATTTTTCCCGCCATAACCGGCAAAACCATCCACAAGGGAGATCAGCTCTTCGCCATCCTCTGCAGCCCCGGCAAACTCCGGTGCCGCTTCTCCGGTCACCTTTTCCCCGGCAACGAGGGCACCGCGGACAGCAGCCATCTCACCGGCAGTCACCATCTCGCCACCTTCAATCACTGCAAGATGACTGCACCACTCCGGCACATCCACCCTTGCGGTAACAAAGATAAACACCCCGCGTCCTTCTCCGACGACCGTCTGCAGTGTCTCATCAAGGACCTTCCGGCTCCCGTCGTCCAATCCATCGTACGGATTCTGTAACACCAGCACCTCCGCCCCGCCAAGGACCTCCATGAGCAAAATCAGCTTGCGATTCTGCCCGGAACTGAGCTGCCGGTAACCGGTATCAAGACAACGCTCCAGATCCAGCGCCTGCAGAAGAGGCAGGTGCTGCTCCCAGTCGGGGAGAAATTCTCGAACGAGGGTCCCGGGATCAAGCTTATTCATGAAATCGGTGTCATCATTACGCAACTCGTCCTCAAACATCTCCTGCTGGCGACGGAAACTGAGAACCCCCATCTCCGGCAATTCCAGGCGCGAAACGGAATACTCTTCAAGGTCTCCACTGAAGAGGTGCAGCAGCACCTCTGCACCAGAACGGTTACCTCCCTGGATACACCAGCTCTCTCCACACCGGGCCGCAAAATGGTTGAAACGCAGGCCGGGATGAGAAAAATCTTCAATAATCATTGGAACAACACTCTCCTTCCAGTATTTTATGGTTTAAAGGATACCTTGAATAATCTTGTGTTTTGTTCATATTCGAGGCACAGGATAAAATTTATTACAGCCATATTTAATATCTCGACATCTCGTTCCTCGCTTTGTCGGAGGATAAATTTTTAACTGTAACGAAGAAGATGGGCAAAAAACTGATTATTCAAAGTGTCCTAAAGCTTCCGGGGAACTATAAATATTCGGCTGAATTTTATCTTTTACATTTTTTACTGACCTAAAAACACGGCAGGACAAACAGGATGACAAATTAATTGTATTGCAGAGATATCCGTTGTGAGATGAGATACCTGTTGTGCTGCAGACGCCCAAATTGGACGTCTGTCCCACTGCCCTTGAATTCGCCAATACAAAATGTAAATACTGCCCTTAAGTCGTGGTAGCTTCTTTCTTTTCCAGGATCCGTCAAACTGCTCTTTTCCCTGCAAAACCGGGGGAGATACCTAAAAGAAATTAGATGTCGTCTAAGGAGTAGTCATCACCAAAGACCTTCTTGCCAATGTCCAGCCTGAACTCCTCGGAGGGCAGTTCTGATTCTTCTCCAGGCCAAATGAGTGATTTCCTGATACACCGGCTTGAATCAGCCCCTCCGTCATCCCGGCAGACACTACACTCGGAATCCTTTTCCACCTGCTTGCCGGACACCATGATCATCTCTCCCATGGGGTTACCCTTTTGGGATACTGCACAGGCCCTGATACATCCGCAATCCAGTTCAAACAGCACCACAGCAATTGCCTCAGGACTCGTTTTCCCCATGTACGCCATGATACCGTCAATGGCCTTTTTCCTGGCATCTGCGACTTCCCTCAGGTGAGCATTAACCTCTTCAACATACGCTTTCCCACTCCTGGTAGAGAGTGCCGCCTCTGCATCCTGGAGGATCCGTTTTTTCATCTCCTGCTGAATCTTTTCGGCATTCCATTTCGGGTGCTTTTTTTTGAGCGACTCGCCTTGTCTCTGCCATTTTTTTATCAAGTCTTTGGACTTGCTATCGAGCTCTAAACCCTCTTTCCCCTCTTTCATAACTCTCCGTTCCTACGCAAATTATTGCATTTACGCTGCCAGCTATCGTTTTTTTTGCAGTACTGTGAAAACCATTAGCTGCCAGCTGGATACCGTCTCGTTATCATCGATTCCAACATCTGATCGTCTGCGCCACTTCCTTTCAGCTCTGTGCGTGTGTATTCCAAAAAATCTGCTCCTGGATGAGTAAATAAGTGCAACACCGTGATATGAAAAAGAGTGAGCTGCCAGGTATGGTTACGTCACCACAACCTGACCGGAGGTTACCATGCACAACAGGTACCAGCACCACTGCCAGCAACGCACTCTCTGAGAAAGGTACCAGATCATGGCCTTTCTTCAAACAGGAAGATCTCAGACTGAGATTGCTGGCACACTGAATCATTCTAAGAGTACAATTTCACGTGAAATTCGTTGGAACTCTTTTGAAGGGAAATATGATCCCTGCGAGGTTCAGGGACAGAAGGAATACGAAGAGGAAATTGTCACTTGTCATGCAAAAGCGACAGGGAAGAGACCTCGAGGTCAAGATCCCAGGCTGCCTGAGCGAGGCCCGTGTAAACAGGATCAAGTTAATTTAACTGATGGGTACTTTTGTCCATGCCATGGAATTTTAAACGGATGTTTACTCTCATCAGTCAGAATATAACCTTTAAAACCGACAGACTCCTGGTATTTCATAGTCTTAACATTCCGGGACAATATTCACTGCACCTCTTTCACAGGCTGACCATGCCCGCTCTGCACATCACACTCTTCTTTCTGCTGGTCTGGTGCCTCTTCGCCTTTTTCATGTATCTGCGACAGGAGAGATTAATCTTCCATCCGACTGTTACCCGCCATTCCCTTAACCCCGCCGTAGAGATGGAAGATTATGAGCTTGTCCGTCTTGAAAACTCAGAGCCGCTCACCCTGCACGGCTGGCTGGTCAACCGCAGCTGCCGCGAACAGCTCATTATCTACTGCGGCGGCAATGGTGAAGATATCTATTTTAATATTGAGGAGTTCGAGAGTCTCCACGCCGCCAGCCTCTTTGTCCAGTATCGCGGCTTCAGCGGCAGTGAGGGCAAACCAGGGGAACGGGAATTCTACAGCGATGCCCTTGCCGTCTGGGATGATATTGTTGAGAAACTCCATCCCGAAAAAGTTTTTGTCATGGGACGCAGTCTCGGCACCGCCGTGGCCTGCCACCTTGCAGCCAACCGGCCCGGGGCAGGAACAATCCTCGTCACACCCTTTGACAGCATTACCGCCATTGCCGCAATGCGTTACCCGCTGCTGCCAATGCGCCTGCTGCTGCGTCACCATTTCGATTCCACAAAGGAAGCCGCAAGGCTTACCGCCCCCCTCCTCGTCCTCTACGGTGGCAACGATACCGTGGTGCCACCAAAACGAACACACAAACGGCTGCACAGCCTGCCACCGGAGAGTGAGGTCGTCTTTATCCCCACTGCAGATCACGCCACTATCGACATGCACCCTGAGTACTGGTCGGCAATTGTGCGCTTTCTCAACAGCGAACCCATTCAAGGTACCCCTTAGGAGAACGCCGAGACAAAACCCTCAATCCGCTCGTGGTTCACCATTTGTTTTTTGCCGTTCCCATCCACAGAGACATAGGTCATGGCGGCGTAGGTGACAAGGTAGTGCTCGGGCCGCCCCGTCTCAGGCAGCCCCGGTCGCACCCAGACTTCAAGGTTGATGGTCAGGGAGGTTTTCCCCACCTTCAGGATTCTACCGTAGCAGCACACCGTATCCCCCACCCGTACCGGGCGGATAAAAACGATGCTGTCCGCCGCTACAGTGACAATACGGGTTCCCGTCAGCTCCCGCGCCATCATGCCTCCGGCGATATCCATCTGCGACATAATCCAGCCGCCGAAAATATCGCCGGAGGGATTCGTATTGGCAGGCATGGCAATGGTGCGGAGAATCAGTTCTCCCTTAGGCCTCTCGGGAAGCTTCCTGTCGTGTTGTGCTGTACTCTCATTCATAAAGTTCACTCGAAGTCAAAAAATGTGTAGAGATGAAGAAAAGTTCCTGTCAGGCACTCTTTCATTCTTTCCAGTAACCATATATAGTAAGGACTTTGAATAATATAATTGTAAATTTCCTTCTGTAAACTACATAGGGGTACCTTGAAACAACCTCTATTCGTTCATATCCAAGGCACAGGAGAGACGTATACCGCAGGTATAAATTGATATCGGAGACCTCCGGGGATACATCTTTGACTTAACAAAGAAGATGAGTATACCATTTACATTTTTGTATTGGTGGATTCAAAGGCAGGGAGGACAGAAAAATGGAGAAAGGGAAAAGCAAAAAACAGTAAGATAAAGGCTGGATGGCCAACGAAACACGCGAAACATACGAAAGCTTCTCTCTATAAAATGCCTTTTTTTCGCATGGTTAGAGTATTTTTTCGTTGGCAATAATTTTTTTTTGCTGTTCCGTCTTTCACAAAAGCAGCAGTTTCATCTCACAACGGATGTTATCGAGTTTTGCTGCCCTGCTTTTTCCTGTCTCCTGTCTTCTGTCTCCTGTCTCCTTTTTCTCTTGAACTTCACCCAAATAACGCCCGAAAATCCAGTCCATCTGCACAACAAGATCCGCTGCAACGCAGAGGATGGCAACCTGATCGATGGGGAGATAAACTCCCCTTCTGACCTCTACTGATTCTCCACCCGCTGAACACAAAAATGACAAAGGAAACAATCATACGGTTGACCCTTATCGGTCTGCTTCTTTTCATCACCGTCCTTTTCCTGAAGATGATCGGGCAGTTTCTCATGGCCATCTTCATGGCAGCGCTGCTGACGGCACTGGTTAAACCGCTGCACAGCAGGCTTATTACTCTCTTTAAAGGGCGCTCCACGCTGGCAACGGTTACAACCCTCCTCGGCATTATTTTACTCCTTGTCATTCCGCTCTCCATTCTCGCCACCATGATGGCAGGACAGGCAATCAGCATCAGCCAGTCGGTAACCCCCTGGGTGCAGAGTTTTATCGACCAGCCCTCCTCTGCTGCCCACTGGCTGGAAAAGCTCCCTTTCTACCACGAATTTCTCCCCTACCGCGATGTTATACTGCGCAAGGCCGGTGAGCTGGTCGGGACCCTCTCCACGTTCTTCATCAATACCCTTACCGATTTTTCCAGGGTGACGATCAACGCCCTCTTCTCCGCCATAATCATGTTTTATGTGATGTTTTATTTCCTCAATACGGGGAATCTGCTGCTGGAGAAGGTTCTCTACTTCCTGCCCCTTGATGACGGCAGCGAGCGCCGCCTGCTGCGCCGTTTCACCTCGGTAACCCGTGCTACGCTCAAAGGGACAGTAATTATAGGACTGATGCAGGGGACTGTCTGCGGCACAGCCTTCGCCATCTGCGGCATTAAAGGCCCAATTTTCTGGGGTTCGCTGATGGCTGTCTCCTCGATCATTCCCGCAGTGGGAACAGCACTTGTCTGGTTCCCGGCACTGCTCATCATGCTGCTCACCGGCCGTTATCTTAACGCCGCCGTTCTGCTCATCCTCTGCGGCCTCGTTGCGGGTAATCTTGACAATTTTGTCCGCCCGAGACTCGTCGGCAAGGATACGGAAATGCACGAACTCTTCGTCCTCTTCGGCACCCTCGGCGGCCTCTCCATGTTCGGTCTGCCCGGCATCATCATCGGCCCCATCGTCACCGCCCTCTTTATTACTCTGTGGGAGATCTATGGAGAGGTCTTCCGCGAATACCTTCCCAAAGTAGAGAACGCGCTGCCCGCCAAAAAGACAGGCTCCGTGCAACCACCGGAAAACAAAAAAACTCAGACCAGCAGGAAAAACACATGAGAACAGCAGCACGCATGAAAGGAATCGCACCCTTTTACGTCATGGAACTGCTCGCCCGGGCAAAAGAACTTGAGGCGGAGGGCCGTTCCATTATCCACATGGAGGTCGGGGAACCCGGTTTTGAACTGCCGGAAGAGGTCAAACAGGCGGGCCACGACGCACTTGACGCCGGACGGACCCACTACACGGCAGCCACCGGCATTCCGGAACTGCGAAAGGCAGTGGCCGGATATTATGCCGATTACGGCGTAACGGTGGATCCGTCACGGGTAATTATCACTCCCGGTTCCTCCGGGGCACTGCAGCTCGTGGTGGGGGTGTTGTTTGATAACGGGGAAGAGGTACTGATGACCGACCCCTGCTATCCCTGCAACAAACACTTTATACTCACCTTCGGCGCGGTGCCAAAGCTTGTGGCGGTGGATGCCGGGAGCAACTTTCAACTGACTGCAGAGAAAGTGGCAGCGGCATGGGGCCCGCAGACCCGGGGGGTTATTGTTGCGTCTCCCTCCAATCCAACCGGGACACTCCTTGAGGAGTCCGAACTGGAAAAAATCTTTCAGGTTGTGGAGAAAAACGACGGGGTGTTAATCGTTGACGAGATCTACCACAAGCTGGTTTTCGGCCGCCCGAGCTGCACGGCGCTTGCCCTCAGCGACCGCATCATTGTCCTGAACAGTTTCTCCAAATACCATGGCATGACAGGACTGCGGGTGGGCTGGATGGTCGTGCCGGAGGAGTTGATTCAACCTCTCACCCGACTGACACAGAACCTCTTTATCTCCCCGCCTTCACTTTCTCAGTACATGGCGCTGCGGGCCCTGGAGAGCGACTGCACCGCCATTTTCGAGGAACGTCGCCGAACCTTTGAAAAACGACGGGACCTGCTCCTCGCCGGTCTGCGCAAACTTGGCTTTTCCATTCCCGCCGTTCCTGAAGGAGCTTTCTATATCTATGCCGACTGCTCCGCTTTCTCTGATGACTCCATGGGTTTCTGTTATGCCCTGCTGGAGAACGCCGGAGTAGCAATCACCCCGGGAAAAGATTTCGGGACCCACCAGGCCGAAAGCCATGTCCGTTTCGCCTGTACCGGCTCTTCTGCCGAGATCGAAGAGGCACTCCGCAGACTGCGCACCTTTCTGCAGAGCTGACGCACACCTCTTTCAGAATTTAAAGTTATGGAAAAAGACAAAGAGGGAGGCAGGAAAAAGCAGGGCAACAAAACCCGATGGCAGACGTTGTGGGGATGAGACTGTTTCAAGCTGTTCCTGCAAAAGACGGAACGACAAAAGATTTCGCGTTTTCAGTCTATTCCGCTGGCTGCCCGGTCTTTGTCTTCCCGCCTTTTGCTTTTTCCTTTCTCCCCCTTCCCGCTTTTCTTCGCGTTCCTTCGCGTTCTTCGCGGTAAAAAAAGTGTCTCCCCGCCTTTTGCTTTTTCCTGTCTCCCGTCTCCCCTTTTACGCCCTTCCCATTTTAATTCCGATGGATACAAAAAAGCCCGGACACCTTGCGGTGCCCGGGCTCGGGAAAACACTGAAAAATCGCTGTCAGACCTCTTTTTCCTTCCAGTCCGGGCGGATATGCAGCTCGGTGAGCTGCCTGCGCGAAACCGCTGAAGGTGCATCCGTAAGCGGATCAGTCGCCTTCTGTGTTTTAGGGAAGGCGATGACCTGACGAATCGAATCACTGCCGGTAAGGATCATCATCAAACGGTCAAGACCAAAGGCAATACCGCCATGGGGCGGTGCGCCAAGTGCAAGGGCGCGGAGCAGAAAACCAAATTTTTCATCGGCCTCTTCTTTGCCGATCCCGAGCAGATTGAGGACACGGCTCTGAATATCCGTGCGGTGGATACGGATGGAACCGCCACCAATCTCAGTGCCGTTGAGCACAAGGTCGTAGGCCCGGCTGAGGACATGACCGGGATCGCTCTCCAGCTTGTCCATATCTTCCTCTCGCGGACAGGTGAAGGGGTGATGAACGGCCTGGTAACGTTTCTCTTTTTCGTCGTACTCGACGAGGGGAAAGTCTGTGACCCAGACGAAATTGAACTCATCCTTCTTCAGCAGGCCAAGACGACGGGCAACCTCAAGCCGCAGCTCACCGAGCACCTGGTAAACAATCTTCTGCGCATCTGCACCGAAGAAGAGCAGGTCCCCCTCTTCAGCGTCGAGGGCTGTGGCAATCGCCTCGCGCTCCTCATCGGTGAAAAATTTGGCAATCGGGGACTGCCATTCGCCACCGGCCTTCATTTTTACCCAGGCAAGTCCTTTGGCACCGAACTGTGTAACCCAGCCGGTGAAATCATCCAGCTCTTTGCGTGAAAAGGTGGCACAACCTTTTGCGTTGATGGCCCGCACAGCACCACCACTGTCTGCCACCCCGCGGAAGACCTTGAAACCACAACCAGCAGCGATCTCACTGAGATCCACCAGCTCCATGCCGAAACGCATGTCGGGGCGGTCAGTACCAAAACGGTTCATTGCATCAGCGTAGGTAATACGCGGAAAAGGCGGGGGGAAATCGAGACCAAGGGTCGCCTTGAAAAGAGTCTGAATCAAACCTTCATTGATCTCAATAATCTGCTCCTCATCAACGAAACTCAGCTCCATATCGATCTGGGTGAATTCCGGCTGACGGTCAGCACGGAGGTCTTCGTCGCGAAAGCATTTCACAATTTGATAATAGCGGTCCATGCCGGCAATCATCAGCAGCTGTTTAAAGAGCTGCGGAGACTGTGGCAGTGCAAAAAATTTCCCGGCGTTCACCCGGCTCGGCACAAGGTAGTCCCGCGCCCCTTCCGGAGTGGATTTGGTGAGCATCGGCGTTTCGATGTCGAGAAAGCCGAGATCGTTGAGATAATTGCGCACGGTCTGCACCGCTTTGTGACGCATTATCAGATTGGCAGCCATCTCCGGGCGCCGCAGGTCAAGATAGCGATACTGCAGGCGCAGGTTGTCGGAAACCTCAACCTCTTCATCGAGAGGAAATGGTGGAGTTTCACTGGAGTTGAGGATTCGCAGGTCATCAACCAGCACCTCAATCTCACCGGTGCCCAGCTTCTCGTTGGCCATGTCTCCCGGACGCCTCTCAACGTGGCCCCGAATGGCAAGTACCCACTCGGAACGGAGCTGATGTGCCCTGGCATGCACTTCAGGATTAATCTCCGGATTAAACACGATCTGTGTCAAACCTTCACGGTCACGTAAATCGATAAAAATGACACCACCGTGGTCGCGCCGCCGGAGAACCCAGCCCATCAGGACAACTTCTTTGCCGATATCCGCCTTACCAAGCGCATTGCAATGATGCGTGCGACGTAAATTTCCGAGTGATTCCATTAGCCTGTTTTTTGTTGAGTGTTGCAGGAAGGAGGGCCAGCCCGTCTTCCCGTATAAAAATTTTCTATATTTTTATAATTTGAGAACTCAGAGCAGATCATCCAGGAAATGGAAGGCCTCTGCTTTCAGCTCCAGTTCCATCTGTTCGGCATCGCGGTCACGCATATTGCGCAGGACACCTTTTCCAAGAGCCAATTCGTCATCACCAATGATGAAAACAAAGGTGGCGTTCTCCCGGTTGGCCAGTTTCATCTGTGCTTTCAGGCTGCGTCCTTCATAATCCAGGCCGACACTGAAACCGTCCTGACGCAGTTCCCAGGCGAGACGGGAGGCTTCTTTCTGCCCGTGGTCACCGAGACCAGCGATATAAATATCGAGGGGTTCAATTGATTCCTGAAAGTCCTGCCCCGACTGCTGCATAAGGAGAACAATACGTTCCATCCCCATGGCAAAACCTATTCCGGGAGTTCCCGCCGGACCACCGAGCAGCTCTACCAGACCATCATAACGTCCACCAGCGGCAACCGCAGCCTGGGCACCGAGGTCACTGGTAAGAAATTCGAAGGTGGTACGGCAGTAGTAATCAAGACCCCGCACCATAAATTTGTTCAGACGGAAAGGGATGCCAAGCCTTTCCAGACCCTGCTGCACGACATTAAAGTGCTCTCCGCACTCCTCACACAACCAGTCCTGAATGGACGGGGCATTGGCCATCAGCGCCCGATCTTCGGGAACCTTGCAATCCAGCACCCGCAACGGATTGGTTTCACTGCGGCGCTGACAGTCAGAACAGAGTTTATCCTTACGTTCATTGATAAAGGCCAGCAGCGCCTCGCGGTAGGCGGGGCGGCATTTCGGGCAGCCAAGGGAATTAAGCTCCAGGCTGACATTTATGCCGAGTTCAGAAAAGAGCAGCGCGGCGAGGGATATAAGCTCAGTATCCAGCAGCGGGCTTTTGCTGCCGATCACCTCAATATCCAGTTGATGAAACTGGCGCAGACGTCCTTTCTGCGGGCGCTCGTGGCGAAACATCGGTCCGATGGTGAAGAGACGCTGGACCGGCTTCTGCACCAGCAGACCATTCTCAATCACGCTGCGGAGCAGGGAAGCCGTTCCCTCCGGGCGCAGAGTCTGCTGTTTATCAACGAAGGTGTACATCTCCTTCTCAACAATATCGGTAGTATCACCGATGGCGCGCTGAAAGAGAGCAGTCTCTTCTAGAACAGGCACACGAATTTCATGGAAGTTATATTGCTCAAAGACAGCCCGGGCAGTATTCTCCAATATTTGCCAGAGTTCAACTTCACCAGGAAGAATATCCTTGAAGCCTTTAAGAGCCTTGATTTTCACTGGGTTCTCCTTATTGCATTCCTGTACCCGGGAAGGCACGCGGCAGGCAGTCTGTAAAAAGGGACCGATTCTGCAAAGAAGCGGTTGTCTTTTGGCGAATCAAAAATTATATAATGTAGCGTGATAATCAAATCTTGTCAAGAAATGCAGGGTTACGGTATTGTGCAGAGAATTTTTGGGTTGCACAGACATCAATGCACCCCGTCAGGCTTGACAAATTCTGTCCCGCAGTTCAATATTAGTTGTTTTGCTAAATAAAAAAGGAGACTGCACGTATGCAATTACCCTCACTTTCCATCGCCGGGCTGACGGCACCCTTCCCTCTTATCCAGGGAGGAATGTCCATTCGGGTGTCAACGTCCGCCCTCGCTGCACCGGTGGCGAACAACGGCGGAATAGGCGTTATCGGCGGATCAGCTATTCCCACGGAAGAATTGAAGGCCGATATACGCAAGGCAAAGGACAACAGCAACGGAATCATTGCTGTAAACATCATGTATGCCATGAAAGACTTCTATGACCTGGTCATGGCCTCCATTGATGCCGGCGTAGACATGATCATCACCGGAGCAGGCTTCTCGCGGGACATTTTCAAAATCGGTCGCCAGCACAACATGCCCATTGTCATGATTGTCAGCAGTCCTGGACTGGCTAAACTGGCGGAGAAACTCGGTGCCTCAGCCGTTATTGCCGAGGCAAAAGAGGCTGGCGGCCATCTCGGTACAGACAAACCACTGCGAGAAATTTTCCCGGCCATCCGCAAAGTAATAAGCAAAATTCCGCTTATCGCCGCTGGCGGTATCACCAACGGTTACGAAATGGCCGAGATGATGGATAAATATGGTGCAGACGGAGTACAGGTCGCTTCCCGTTTCATTCTCAGTGAAGAGTGCGATGTGGCTGATGCATACAAACAGGCCTATCTTAAAGCGAAAAAAGAGGATATTGTCCTCACTTCCTCACCGGTCGGCCTGCCGGGACGGGCGTTGAACAATCCTTTTGTCCAGCAATTGAATGCCGGTGAGGATGTGAGCACCAAGCGCTGTCAGTGGAACTGTCTGAAGAAGTGCGATCACCACTACTGCATCAGCGAACGGCTGAAAATCGCCCGTGCAGGCAATGTGAAAGACGGTCTGCTCTTCTCCGGTGAAAACATGTTCAAGATGGACAGTATATTGCCAGTGGCAGAGATTTTTCGTCGCTTCAAAAAACAGGCAGAATCGGTATACAAAGAAGGAATCGGCTTCAAACCGCAACCCGGAATTGATGACGAAGACAACTAATAAATACGACAGGGGCGGCTGCACTGCAGTACACCCCTGAAGTGCTTCCAGTGGCCTTATGAACAAAGACAACAAAGTGCAGGAAATACCCGAAGAATTCCCGGATATGGCGGAGTGTGAGCCAACCGTTATTCCTCCCACGGAACACCCCATCACCCTCGATATGATCGACAAAGATGCCCTCTTTGTCCTCAGGACTCTCAGTGAGGCAGGTTTCTCCGGATGGCTGGTAGGCGGCGGGGTACGCGATCTTTATCTGGGGAAGAGCCCAAAGGATTTTGACATCAGTACCGATGCCCGCCCCGGCCAGCTGCGCAAGCTCTTCAAACGCAGTACCACCATCGGCCGGCGCTTCCGCCTCGTGCAGGTTTTCTGCGGAGCTGGCAAGGCCATCGAAGTCAGCACTCTGCGCTCTCTCAGCGAACACGACCTTGACGGCCCGGTGGCGGTACTCGCCCCCAACAACACCTTCGGCACCCTGAGCGAAGACGCCCGCCGCCGAGATCTCACCATCAATTCTCTCTTCTACGAAATTGAGAACCAGACCATCATTGATTATGTTCACGGCACGGAAGACCTGAAAAAGGGTATCATCCGTGTGGTGGGAGATGCCGAGCGCCGCTTCATTCACGACCCGGTACGGATGATGCGTGTCATTCGCCACGCCACCCGTAACAGCTTCAAGATTGAAGCACATTGCTGGGATGCGCTGCTGAAAAGTGCGGATAAGCTCGCCCTCTGCCCGCCCTCAAGACTGCGTGATGAGTTCTTAAAGGATCTCTACAGCGGGGCCATTGCATCGTGGTTTGAAGTTGCTGTGGAATCGGGAATATACGCCGCTCTCTTCCCCATCTATACCGAGGCCCTCGCGCAGGAAACCACGAAGGCGCAGCTTACCGGCATCTTCCGCACCATCGACCGCACCAACCTTGAGTGCCTGGAGTCCGGCGTTCACCGCCAGCGCGACTTCTTCCTGCTCGCCCTCACCCTCATCCCCTGGGCAGAATACAATTTTCAGATCGTCTCCATCCCGAGAAAAGGCGCAGTGCTGTTCCAATATTCCAGCATCATCCGTGAAGCCATCGACAACAGCATAGGCCAGTCTCTCAATCTGAGTCGCTCCCTGCGCCAGGAAGTAACCAGCCTGCTCCTCCACCTCGCCCAGTTGATGCACAACCGGCTCAAGGAGAAAAAAGACGAGACCAGTGAGATCACTCCAGCGCTCTGGCCCAAGTGGCTGCAACGCAAGAGCTATTTCGCCAAGGCCCTGCTCTTTTATCAGTTCTGGCTTGAGGCAAGCAGCGGGAATACGTACATCCCGGCACAAATCGAAGAGGTGGAACCGTCCGATCAGCCTGAAGAGAAGAAAGAGTCCCGTTCAAGGCGCGGACGTCGCGGCAGCAGAAAGAGCCCCTCGGTAAAACCGGTGGAGACGGAAGAGACTGCAGACAGCGAAAAGCCAATAGAAATCGACAATGACAACACGGAAGTAAACTCTGATATCGAAGAGGATATAGAAGATATTCCCCGCCCCGAAGAGAACGGTAAAAAGAACGGCCGCAGCAACAGTAAAACCAGGAGCCGTGTCGCCTGGGCCCCCAACACCCCCGGTGGTGTTTTTGGCTTTCGCAAGTAGAGTTTTCACTCAGACCTCGTCCGGTCGCCTGCGGCTGGACAGTCGTTTTCTCCCCTGTCTCTCTGCTGCTCATTTTTATTATTGCCCCTGCTGCTGGATCTGGGCCGTCCTTCTCCCTGGAAGGGAACTGGAACGGAAATCGTTCAGCAGGAACATGCGATTAAAACAGTCCGGCAGAGATTCGCCACCCTCCGCATCGCAGGGTGGATTTTCAAGAAGCGACAATCAGCCCTGCGGGAAAACCCGATCCTCGAAAAACTGCAGTAATTTTGTCACGCCGAGAAACCGTTTCCCTGCGCCGTTCCTCACTTCCACCAGCACCCTTTCTGAAAAATCCATTTAGAATTCCTTGAAAACATGGTAAAAACGGCGTGCCTGCGCGGGAATATTTCCGCTCTGCCTTATTATGGGTCCCTTGAATAATCTTCTATTTCGTTCATATTCGAGGCACAGGAGGAAATTTATTAGAGCTCTGTTTGATATCTCGACGTCTCGCTCCTCGCTTTATCGGAGGATAAATTTTTACCTGTATCGAAGAAGATGGGCGAAAGACTGATTATTCAAGGTACCCTTATTTCAGGAACACCGCGAAGATTGCATATAGTCAGCAACTTCATGGCTCCTTTTCACCATCCCGGAGAGAAACATGGCTCTTAGCATCGGAATCGTCGGCCTGCCCAACGTGGGCAAATCTACCCTTTTCAACGCGCTGACAAAGGCGCAAAACGCCGAAAGCGCCAACTACGCCTTCTGCACCATCGAACCCAACAAGGCAGTTGTGCCGGTGCCGGACGTGCGCCTCGGGCAACTCGCAGAGCTGGTTCACCCCGGGCGCATCGTCAACTCGACCGTCGACTTTATCGATATAGCCGGCCTTGTTGCCGGTGCCTCCAAAGGGGAAGGGCTTGGCAACAAGTTTCTTTCCAATATTCGCGAGACCCAGGCCATCCTCCATGTCGTCCGCTGCTTCGACGATGACGATATCATCCATGTCGAGAACTCCATTGATCCTCTGCGCGATATTGAGACCATTGACACCGAGCTGATTCTCTCCGATGTACAGATCATCGACGGCCGTCTCGACCGCCTGAAAAAGCAGAGCAAGGGAGACAAAAACATCGGTCCAAAGCTCGTTGAAGTACAGAACCTGCTCGAACATCTTAATACGGGCAATCCTGCCCTCACTTTTGCCGGTCGGGATTCCGACTTCATGATTGAATTCCTCCGCGAGACCAGCCTGATCACCTCCAAAAAGGTAATCTACTGTGCCAATGTCGACGAAGACGGCCTCAGCGAAGACAACGAATATGTAAAGACAGTGCGCGAGTTTGCCGCACAACGAAATGCTGAGGCGGTAAAGATCTCCGCACGGATGGAGGAAGAGCTGGTCGGTCTCGAAGATAAGGAATACGAAGAGTTTCTCGCGTCTTACGGCGTCACTGAGCCTGGCCTCGACAAGATCATCCGCACCAGTTTCCACACCCTCGGCCTGATCAGCTTTTTTACCGCAGGGGAGATGGAAGTGAAGGCCTGGACCATCCACGCCGGGGACAAGGCCCCCCGTGCCGCAGGTGCCATCCATACCGATTTTGAGCGGGGCTTCATCCGCGCCGAGGTCATCGCCTGTGCTGACTACCTCAAACGCGGCTCCGAGGCCGCCTGCCGCACCGCCGGTGTGCTGCGCAGTGAGGGCAAAGAATATCTGATGAAGGACGGCGACGTCGTGCATTTTCTCTTCAACGTATAAGGCCCGCAGGATGCGCCCCGCATCCCGGCACGGATCCTGCGTTTCCCTGCTGCAGAGGTCAACAGGGTTCCTTGAATAATCTTCTATTTCGTTCATATTCGAAGTGGGGGAGGAATTTTACCACAGGTATAACTTTGATATCGGAGTCTATCGCTTACCTCTGAGGATAAATTTTTGACTGTAATAAAGAAGGTTGGTGGTTATTCAAGGTCCCCAAAATTTCTTTGCGACCACCACGTAATTGTTCTATATTTGCAGGGAATTAATAAATTCTATAAGGAGACCTCAATATGTTGAAAAAAATCTGTATTGCTCTTTCAATCCTTCTCTGCGCCACCGCAGTGCAGGCAGAAACTTTGAACATCTCTGTTGCCGCCAGCATGACAAACGCCTTCAAGGATATCATCAGCGAATTCAACCGTCAAAATCCCGCCACAAAGATTCAGCCCAACTTCGGCTCCTCGGGTTCACTGGCAAAACAGATCGCTCAGGGTGCCCCTGCCGACCTTTTTGTCTCCGCCAACCCGAAGTGGATGAAGTATCTCGTTGACGGGGCAATGATTGCCCCCGGTACCGACGGCATCTTCGTTGCCAACAGCCTTGTCTTCACCGGCACCCCGGGCAGCACCGCAACAGATATGGCCTCCCTTGTTACGTTGAAACGGATCGCCATTGGCACCCCGCAGAGTGTACCGGCTGGCCAGTACGCAAAAGAGGCCATGGTGAAGGCCGGTGTATGGCAGAAACTGGAAAACGAAAACAAGCTGGTTATGGCCAAAGATGTCCGCCAGGCACTGATCTACGCCGATCGCGGTGAAGCAGACGGTGCCTTCGTCTACCGCACAGATGCTCTGCTTGCCCAAAAGGCAAAGATTCTCTTTGAGGTTCCCCAGGCACTCTACAGCCCTGTGGTTTATCCGATGGCAATCACCACCGGCGGAGCAAAAAAACCGCAGACCACAGCCCTCTACAACTTCATCAAAAGCGATGCGGGTCATACCATCCTTGTGAAATACGGCTTCAAACCAATCGAATAAATGCTCTCCCCGGACGATTTCACCGCCATCCGCCTTTCCCTTGAGGTGGCAACCACCGCAACCCTGCTGGCCCTGCCCGCAGGGTTTGCCATTGCCGCACTGCTCGCATTCAGCCACATTCCCGGCAAGGCGATAATTGAAGGAATCGTCAATCTGCCGCTGGTTCTGCCGCCGGTGGTTGTCGGTTATCTGCTGCTGCTCTCCCTTGGACGCCATGGCTGGATCGGTTCCCTGCTCGACCGCTTCGGGATCCAGGTAATATTCACCCTCAAGGGCGCGATTATTGCCTCCTCCGTAGTAGGTTTTCCGCTTTTAGTACGCTCCATCCGCCTCGGCCTGGAGTCCATCGATAAAAACTGCATTTTTGCCGCACGGACCCTCGGTGCCGGCTGGTGGGACAGCCTCTTCACCATTACCATCCCCCTCAGCTACCGCGCCATTCTTGCCGGTATGACCCTGATGTTCGCCCGCAGCCTGGGTGAATTCGGCGCCACCATTATCCTCGCCGGGAATATCCCCGGTGTAACCCAGACGATTCCCCTCGCCATCTACCAGTATACCTCCATGCCCGGAGGTGATTCCATGGCGTTGAGTCTCTGCCTCGTCTCCATTATCCTCTCCTTTATGGTACTGCTGGCAAGTGAGGCGATGAACCGACGCCTGATACGGAACTGACGATGCATCTTTCAGTCGATGTAAAAAAGCATTTCCCCGGACTTGAACTGCACTTTGACTTTACCCTTGACGCCGATCGCTGTGGAATTCTCGGCCCGTCCGGCTCAGGGAAATCCACCTTAATGAACATGCTTGCCGGGCTGCTCACGCCCGAATCCGGGCATATCGTCCTTGACGGGGATACACTGTTCGATTCCTGCAGGAGCATCAATCTGCCCCCCGAGAAGCGGCGGGTGGGTGTCGTTTTTCAGCACTCCCATCTCTTCCCGCACATGAACGTGGCGAAAAACCTCTTCTACGGCCGCAACCGTCAGTCGGCCGGGGTTGCCCGCATTGACGACGCCCAGCTCATCGGCGTACTGCAGCTTGATTCCCTGCTTAAACGTCAGGTTACCAGTCTCTCCGGAGGCGAACAGCAGCGGGTCGCCCTTGGCCGTACTATCCTCGCCAATCCCCGCCTTATTCTTCTCGATGAACCGCTCTCCGGCCTGGATGAAGCATTGAAGTATCAGATTATTCCCCACCTTCGCAAAGTCTTTACCGAGTTCACCATCCCCATGCTCTTCATCAGCCACAGCCTTGAAGAGATGCGACTGATGACGGACGACCTGCTGCTGATGGGTCACGGTGTTATTGATCGACAGGAAAAGACAGAGGAGCTGGCGCGGGGGGCTGCGTCGGAGAGGGGTTTTATCAATATTCTGGAGCTGGGAGAGGCGCAAAGCATCAACCGACTCCATCGTCGCAGCTGGGGAGAAAACACTCTCTACCTTGTCACGTCCGTCGAAACCGCCCCCGGCCGCTTTCAAATAAACGCACGGGACATCATGCTCTTCAAGCAGCACCCGGAGGCGGGGAGTGCCCGCAACATTCTCAACTGCAGGGTGACTGCCCTGCGGGATCTGGAGTGGTTTGTACGGGTAGAGCTGGAGTGCGGCGGGCAGCAATTGATCGCCGAGGTCGTTCCACAGTCAGTGGAAGAACTGGGGATTACATCCGGAGTGGAGATTGTTGCGGTGGCCAGGGCCTCGGCCTTTCACCGGTTGTTTTAGAAAAAATTACAAAATAATACTGTTTATATTTTTTACTGAGCAGAGAGCACGGCTGGGATCTGCACAATACATACCCGCAGCATGCCTTGTCCAGCGACATTGGCAATGGCGACCACGGCAGAATTTATAGAATTGGTGATTGTCACGGATGCTACAGCGGAATGGTATCACCCCTGGTGAAAAATCGACACGGCGCTGGTTT